>FLOH01001529.1_pt1 | contig 31332 bp, 47 predicted proteins | sample 756751 | NCBI WGS metagenome assembly FLOH01 (sample SAMEA4026879, study PRJEB14308) | marine metagenome | biome: coastal water; material: water | depth 74 m
CCCCAAGCATAAACATTACACTTGACACACTGTACTTGACAATTTTCTTCATCAAATCTTGTTGATAGGTGCTTACGGCTTTGGAAGTGTCCATTTTGCATTCCGTCTTTATAGTGGCGAACCACTCCGCACGTATGACATTGGCAATACCCGTATTCGTTAGCCTCTCTCAGTCTTATGTAAACGCTGAAGATAGTATCTAACTCCTTTTTTAATTTACTAATTGTTTTTTTCATACCCTAAGTCTTTTCTCCATTTGTCTTGCAATATGCCTTTCCTTAAATTATACTTCCTTCCTCTGTATTTAGGTTCTTCTTCCTGAAGCTTTGCCCTTGCTCTTTTAATGCTTGGAGCTGAAGTTAGTTCATTATTAGCATACATTCTTAAAAATTCTACTGAATTTACATTTAATAAATCTAAACCTTTTTCTTTTATTATTTCCTTTGCCCAAATATTAGCACAAAGTCTACTATCACTATCTCTTAGGTTTGCGTCTAACTTCAACCAAAACTTTACTTTTCCTTTTGTATTCATTATTGTAAGTAATCCATTATATGTCCGTAAACATAATCTCCATCTTCATTAAGTTCATCTAACTGCTTATCAGTCATTGGCACACCATCATAGTCAGCACTTGATATGTAAGCGTCACAGAAGTCAGGATAGTCTTTAGTATCTATTCCATCTATTTCAATATTGTCAATTTTTTTGTAGTCCATTACTTCTTTTAATTTTTTCATTTTAATAATTTTAAAGGTTCTTGATAAAAAGGAGTCTTTTCTTTAGGCTGTCCTAATGTCCTAACTTGATAGGTTGCGTCATCTACTACTTTCTTATGTGCATAAACCCATTTGTAAAAGGTTCTAATGTTTAAGAATGGCTCATCTTTTCCAAATCTTACTCCTGAATGAAAAGCATCTAATACTTGATTCCAAGTCATATTGCCAAATCGTTTCTCTTGTATTAAGTCTGCTGCAAATATCTTACTTAAACTAGCTAGAGTTTGAGCATCTGATCTATGTCCTATTTCAACTGCTGTCTTTGCTAGTAAGTCTAGGACTTTTCCTGTTAAGTCTTTTAGGGTTTCTTGTTTTAATGGTATCATATTTTTAATTTATAATAATTCTTTTGCTTTTTGCCATTCATTAATTTGTGCGTCTAGTTTAGACATTGTTTTTGGTTTATTGGTATCTCTTTTTTCCCAAGTTATTATACAGGCTTTCCAATCCTTCATTTTGTTTTTTCCTATTAACCAATCTTTGCTTGCATAAAAATTAAAAAAAGTTTCCGCATCAATATTATTTTTTCTTTCAAAACAATAATTATTAATATCATCTAAAGTTGGTTTTTTAAAGAGAGCCTCTCTATTACTATCTGTAAGATTAGTATTAGTTATATTTATATTAGTATTATCTGTTAACTTTTCTTTACTAGGGGTGTTAACCAAAGTTATTACCCTTGTTAATATTTCTTTACTACCCTGTCTATATATGTTAACACGCTTAATGTGATTATTATCTTCTAGGTTCTTTAACCACTTTTGAATAGAAACCCTACTAACTTCATAAAGTCTGCAAAAGTATTCAGTAGAAGCTGTGCATTTGCCATTCATATTACAAAGAGCTGTTATCTCTGCATAAAGTAATTTAGCGTTAGGTGTTAATGCTTTACTGTATCTGACTTCAGCAGGTATTATTGCGTAGTAGTTAGGTTTCTCTTTCATTTATATAACTTTGTATTCATAATGATATTCTTTGAGTGCAAACTTAATAATTTCAATAACATTATAGAAGTCTTGGTGGCTTAATTGTAAAGTAACATAAAAGTTTCCTGATCTTAATACTAGTTCTGAATTGTAAGTAGGACTTGAACAAATTTTATATTTATCTAGGAATTTCTTAAAAGAAGCTTGAGTTGTAAAGTATTTCTTTTTCTTCTTTTGGTTACAATAAGCTATGTAAACATTTATAAAAGTTTCCCTGTACTTTGGAAATGAAATATAATTAGCCTGATGGAATTTCTCATAGTGATATATATTACTCCTATCTCTTTTTAACTCCTTTGCTATTACTGTTTGATGTATGTTTTCCTCTAGTCTTGCAATCACACTTATAACAGCTCTAGGTATTTGGTACTTCTGTTCCCTAGACTTTTCAGATAGAGAGCCTTTAGGCAACCCTACTAATTGTGTAGTAAGGTTGCAAAGGTTTTTAAAGTTTTCTTTATCAGTCATCTTAGAAAGGTAAACCGTCAGATTCAAAAGATTCAACAGATTCCTCAGGCATAGCTGTTTCAGAAGTCTTTTTAGCGAACCAATATCCGTCAATATTGTGGAAGTATTTTCCGTTGTATTCTCTTGAAGATACATTACACTTGATTAAAACTTCATCACCTACAGATAATTTATCCAAGTCTTTCAGTTTGTCATCTCCAAAAGCTGTTACAGCTATTTCAGGATTGTATTCTGCACCTGTGTCTACAACTACAGTTTGCTTTTTCCAAACCTTTTCAGACTTTGAAATTCCTGATTCTACTGCTAATTTTTTTACTAATGTTCCTTTTACTTCCATTTTTATTATGCCTATAATTATTGACTAGGTCTTTTGTCGGTTAAATTATTTATTTATTTCTTGCTTTAACATTCTCATTAATGTACTTTCTTGTTTTTCAGACATTGAGTAGTTTGTCATTTTAGACATTACAGCAGAGCCTTTACCTGTATTAATGAACTCTAACATAATATTGTAAATGTCAGTAGTCATTTCAGGCTTTGCAATAGGTACGTTTACTGCATTACTATCAGCATCTTTTGTGTCATCTAATAAGAATAAGTTACCAAGTGCATACTTCTTAGCATAAGAACTACTTGATCCAAACGATTGAGCTATGTCCATTCCTTTACGTTCAGGATTAATTCCTGCTTGAGCTTCAACAAAGATAGTCTTTTCTCCATCTGAAATAGATACTTTTGAATTTAAAACTAAGTAGCCTGCAATCTCTTGAGTTGTTTCTGTTATTGTTAAGTAACATCCGTATTTCTTTAGTAATGGTTTAACGGCTTCTAAGATGTCTTCTGCACTTCTGTACTTATACTTACCAAAACTATTGAATTGGTTCTTAGGTGCTTTTAATTCGCTTTGTATAGCTATTAAATAGTCCTGCTTGTTTTCTGTTTTCATTATCTTGTTCTTAAAATTAATGCCTTTCTACCTTTTTGGTTGTAAAGCTCGTTGTATTTTACTAATTTTTTAGCTATTATTTCATTTTGTTCATCAGTTATTATACCTAAGTCATACCAATAACTTCCTTTCGGTTCTACTTTGTAGTCATAACATTCATCTGTCATAAGTCCATTGTGCTTTCCGTATTCATCTTCAGCTAAATCTATTTGTTCTTTAGTACCATAGATTCTAATCGCTCTTTCGTTACCTACTAAGTCATTGTCCATAGCATATAAGCTTTTATTAAATACTGACTTTTCTACATAACCATCTGCTTTATAAAAAAAGTCTTGACAAATTAAATTCAATGAATTGTATTCTAAGTATTCTGCGTCTAGTATAGTCATAATTAAAATATTAAAGAGTCAATAAATCCTAATGTGCCGCACATTAAGAATAAAAGGATTGTAAATACTGCTAAAACTCCAACTGAGAAGGCAAAGTCGTGTAGCTTTTTATTATACCTTTCTCTTGCTAGTTCTTGAACATTCTCTCTCTTATAGTTTCCTAAAGAGTTCTTAGTAAAGAATTGATCCTTTTCGCTTTCGTTCATAAACTGAACTACTTTGCTTTTTAAATTTGTAATCTTAAAGTGTTTCATTTTAATTGTATTGATTAATATTTGACAAAAGTACACCTTTTTATTTATTCACACAATTATAAACAACTTTATTTACAAAGTTATTAACAATTAATAGTTATCAGATAGGTATATACTAAAACACTAAACAAGAGGTTTTAAGTCCTGTCTAGTATGTTAGTATTAAAATGTGGTTAAAGTGTCTTAGAACGAATATAGGGTACTAAAAATAGTGTACTAGCCTTGCTATCTGTCCTGAGTCTTTGGAATGAATGAAACCTTCTACAGCTGGTGCAGACATAAATCCTTTTCCTGCGTGCCAACTATCAGCAGCAGAAGGACTACGCATATATTCAACTGTGCAACCTATAAAGTCTTTTCCGTCTAGCCATTTGTATTTAACTTTGTGATGTACGTGATGTAGATACCAATACCTGTGAGTTGTTTCTGACCATTCTAAAGGCTTTTCATTTGCCATAAGCATAGGAAGTAAATCCATCTTAGCTCCGTCTCCGTGTTCAAGTCCTATTAGATTAGAACCGTACTTGTAGTATTTACGATTTGATACAGATATATCAAAGGTTACGTCATCAGCTTTTCTGAACCAAGACTTTAATGCGTGTGCTAAATGGAATCCACTTTGAAAATCGTGATTAGACATTGAATGTACTACGTCTACAGGAGCAACTTGTCTAAGTATTTCAACACACTTAACATATAGTTCTAAAGCAATTTCATAATGCTGCCACCATTTGCCGTCAGTATCTTGATAAGTACCTCTTGTAGTGCTTGACATTACATTATCAGTATGTAGAACGTCATTACCAATACAGAATAAAACTCTATCAATATTAAAGCCTTGTGATTTACTTATAAGTCCTTTAACACCTTCAAGGACTCTGCTACAAGCTATCTCTGTATTATAGTCCTCTCCTGTTTCTAATGCAACTGCTAGTTTTCCAATATGAATATCAGCAGGGTTTATAATTAATAAATTATCTCCCTTTACTCGTTTAATTTTTGGATAGGTAGGTGCGTGATTGTCTATTAGATTTTTGACATCTTCTAATAAATCGTTTTGGTCAGTACCATATTGTTCTTTGGTAACTATAGAAAAGCGTAAATCCCCTCCCATATTCTGCCAATGCTTAACGCTTACAATATCGTTCTTATCTATTCCCCTATCTTTAAGGTGAATATCTAAAGCTGTATTGCCATTAATGTTTTGTAAGTTCTTTCCCCTGCTCTCATTGATTAACTCAACTTCTTCAGAGGAAAGTCTTAGTCTTTTTCCTTCTTTAGACAAACTATTTTTTAGCTACGTCAGCTATTCCTTGTCCTATTACTAGAGCAACTAAAGAGTAAAGAATGTTTTGTGATACTTCAGGGTCAATTCCCCAGTTATCGCTTAAAAGTTGTACAATGATTCCTACTACGGTGTAAAGGAATTTTCTACTTGACACCATTCTTCTTAGTGTTTGATAAATTAGCCATTTTTGCATAGTCTTTTTTTTTTAATTATTAAGTTAATATTTGTGCCGCCTAAATTAAGTATTTCTTTTATAAGTAAGTCCATTGCAAGTCTAGAGTTATTAACAACATCTTGTTGGCTACCTAGTCCTACTAGAATACATCCGCTTGTATCTTTAGCTGTATTACCTCTGTGAAATAGTATCCAATCCCTATTAGGAACGTCTTGAACTAATAGATGTAAATAATCTCTTGTTGCTGATTCTCTAGCTGTTCTTAGTCTTACAGAATATTCACCTTCAGGAATGCAACTTATAGTCCTTTGATTATCTAACCAAGGGTTTTCTAATGTATCACAAATCCTTTCTCCATTTATAAAGAGTTCGCCAATAGTAGACTCCTCAGTAAATGTATCTCTAATTAATAATAGATTAATCTTGTCGTTCTTCAAATTTCACAAATTTATATATTGTAAAAGCAATAGCGAGTGTTAAACTGACTAAAGTTAATATTTGATTGCATTCTGTAATGCTGAAAAATATTGCGGTACTATTTGCTAGTCCTACTTGTAGGCTGTCTTGTACTTCTTTCATTTGTCTTAGGTTTCTTATCCAAGTAGGATTTAAGTTTAGTTATATTAATTTGTTTTGGCTTGTAGTGTTTCTTTGTTTCGTTCATTATAAGTCAGATGAATTTAAAAAGTTTCTCAATGTAAGTCTAGTTCCTTCATTTCTTCTAATCCCTAAATGTAATCCATTAAAGTAAGCCTCTTTTGAAGGATTAACATCTGATCCTGTGTTTGTACTGTATTCAGGAAAAAGTGTTGAGTTGTTACAAATGTAGTCAATCATTCTTTCTGTATAATATTCAGCAGTATTCCTAACTTCTTCACGCAAATGTTGAGATTCTTCTGTGCTTAAAGCCGTTCCTGTTTCAGAAGTCTTTGAGTAAATGTTTCCATTTTCTATCTTAAATCTAAGAAATGGAATACAATGGTAAAAAGCCCAATTAGGAAGCATATCACCTATGTAGTCATCAACCAAAGTCTTGTAAGCTACATTACCAGCATCCCCTAAAGTTCCTGCTTGAATTAATGATTTTAATTTATCACTCAAATCTGTTCCAATCTTAGTTTCCACATAAAGCTTCTGTGCCTGTCTTACATAAGGAAGTAATATCTCAACATCAACATTTAAGTTGATTGCAGTAGATGACTTCAGTTTAGCCTCTGATATGAATAGTACGTATGACATTAGCTTCTAGGTTTTAAAAATCCGTTATTTTTCATTTTCTTTGGTGGTGTTGCTACTAAATTATCATTCTTTTCAGCTGTAAATCCTTCAGACCTTGCTTTAGTGTAACCGATTAATTGACTATCAGATATTTTACTTTTAGCATTTCTTAAAGAAGTTTTATAGATACGTCTGCTCCAAAAGTGATGACAATTACCGCCTCCTTTGTAAAGCCATATCGAATATGTATCAGATCCATTAGGACCCCAACCCGCATTTACAGCTCTACTGCCCATTTGTATAATATCTTCTTTTCTATATATCTTTCTTGCTGAAGTCATCTTAGTACAAAAATCTCTTTTTTGTCCTGATTTGTTAGTTAAGAAATTATCTTCAGAGTAAACATACCTAACTTTATAAAAATCATTAAAAGACTTATTTACTCCATCTTGACTATCCCTTGTATTTGGTCTAGCAGTTCCTGTTGAAGCTAGTTCTAACTTTTCGTTAGCTATTTGGTTTAATACTTCTTCATAGTTAAAGTCTTGGTGCTCTCCATCTACTATTTCTTCTTCTACAAGTTCCCAATCCTCTGACATATCTTCTCCAAATTCTTCAATGAAAGCATCTAGTTCAGTCTTTTCTACTACTTCTTCTGATAATTGAGTGTTAAATTCTTCTTCCTCTTGTTCTACTGTTAAGTCAGGAAGTCCTAATGATTCTCTTATTTCATCTGTAGTCATTACTTCCCTGATAGTTTCAGAGTCAAATTGAATAGTAATAGGTTTAAGTTGAATAAAGCTAACAGGCAAGTCTATTAAATTGACCGCAAATATCTTTTGTAAAGTATCTAAGATGTTTAATTGGAATGGACGTATTACTGTATTTTGATAGAAATTTGCTGCGTTTAAAAGTTCATCAGCATTGCTAGAAAAACCATTACCTGAATCTATGCCTAAAAGCGTCTTAGATGTTACTCTGTGAGCTGTTAATATATTCTGTACTACAAGTGTTTGAAGTGTTAAATATTGGTCTGAGAGGTCTGCTGTATTTAATGGATGTATTTCAGGAGACCTTGTCTTATCATCTGAAAATGACATTAAGAACTTTCCTGCATTACTAGCTGAAGTGAATTTGTTAGTTATATCTCTTTCTATTTGGTTTCTTTCAGATTCTGTAGGGATTCCATTATTAAAGGAAAATAGGTAACTTCCCGAAAAAGAATTATTTACGTTATTGATATGAAATTCCGACACCTTAGCGTCAATTAACGCCCAATTATTTCCAGCTAGACTGTCAGGAGTAAAATAGATGTCCATATTAGGACTGTAAGAACCTGTATATATTAATTGACTTCCTGCTGTTCTGTCGTTAGTATTAAAGGCTGCAACAGGGTAAGGTTTATTTGACCTTACGTTACTCCAATCTGCACATATATAGTAAGTATCCACTTTGCCAAATTCATTCGGTCTACCTGCTCTAATGCGTTCTACTGGTACGTGAAAAAGCTCAACTATTTCAGTCCTTGCTCTATTATAGACAACGTGTAAAGCGTAAGCACCCTGAAGTTTAAAGTCAAAAGCTACCTTCTTTATTACTTGGTGTAAAGTTTCGTTACTGTTTGCACTTCTTAAAAACTTCTTTAACTTAACAAAAGAATCTAAGTTAGTGTCATCTTCATCAACTACTATGTCCTCTCCTGCTATCATTTCAGCTGTAGAATTGATAATCGCCGAATGGGTACTACTGGAATAGTAAAGGTCAATTAAGAAGTTTGGGTATAGGTTTTTCCATAGTCCATCTTCATCAGAGTATTCTATGTAGTCTCTACCTCTAACCTCTTGTATTTTTGGAGCTGTTGAACTGCCTAAGTTTATTGAAAGTAAGTTATTCATTTTATTCTATTATTAATTCATCAGGGTCTACATCTGTTCCGTCTGCGTTCTTTTCGTAACCTAAGAAAGAGTGTTTACAGTCTACAGGAAATATCTCATTAATTCCAAAGTCATATTCTTCTGTAGTCATTAGGTCGTAAAATACTCCATCATAATATACAGGTGGTGTTAATTCATTACCATCTTTATCATAAGTTGCAGGTATCTCTACTATCTTATTTAAAAAGACTATAGCCTGTGTACCATTCCTGTACACTTGACTACCTTCTATTACTTCATAAGTACCTTTAGCTAGTAAGTCAGCATCTCCTTCTGCTTTGTCTGTAAATGTAAGTTTATATATATTCATTATACGGTAAGATTTTCTAATTGACTAACTGTTAGTGTTGTATCGTAGACTTGTAGTTGTTTTACTTTTCCGAAGAAATTCTGAACTGATGAACCGTTATCAAATGATAAACTATTTAAAGTTCCTTGTGGAAATACTGAACCACTTACTCCTGTAGCTATTTCATATCCATCAATCCATAATTCAAAGTCATTTACTTTATACTTTAGAGCTATTTTAGAAAATTCAGTTATATCAGATAAAACATAAGTTAAAAGTGATTGTTCTACACCTCCAACAAAAACCTGACCACTTATTGTATTAGAAACATCATCATAAGATATACTTATTCTATTATCTTCAGTTGAATCACTAAGACTAATACGTCTATAAGTCAAATCATCACTTAAAGCAGCCATCTCAACAAACAAAACCCCCTCTGTACTATTAATCAAACTACCTATACCATCTCTTGTGAAGATGTCTTGGTTTCTTGTTACTCCTAATGCTGTACCGAAATTAGGAATATAAGATGTTGCGTAAGAGCCAACTTCTACCTGTACTCCCCATCCTAACACACCATCAGTTCCATTACCTGAATAAACAGGATTTCTTGTTGCCAATGCAGTTGGACTTGGTATTAATAAAAATCTTGGATTAACTCCTGTTGAAGTTTCAGTAACTGAACACCTATACCAATCTCCTATTTTCTCTATTGTTTTACCATTAACATCTCCTGTTCCTATCACTCCATTACCTGTTAATTCAAAATTCTGATATTTACCCGCAAAACCTGTTGAAGTTGCTATTTGAATAAAATTATAACCATTAGGCTTTACAAATATACTATAAGTAACTTCATCACCTATAACAACTGTTAATTCTCCATAATTATAATTAAAATAATGATTTGTTGCTGAAGAAGTAGGAGTTATTGTATATCCATAACTCGTACCATCAGGGGATAAAGTTGCACTTTCAGTTACAGTTCCTATGCCTGTTGTTAGATAAAAAGCATCCGTTAAATCCTCACTATATGGAATAAGATTTGTCCTCATAGGCTCTGCTAATATATGTGGACAACCTCCTCCTGTGTAGTCTATACGTGGTACGTTATCTCTTGTAACTTCTTTTACTGTAACATCATCTATGAAATATGTTCCTGTATCTCCACTACCACCTCTATAGATAAATAAGTCGCCTGAATTTGGAGGAATTAATTCTACCTCAAAATATGTTGGAGTAGAAGATATATTTATATTTTCTTGATTTCCACCTATATAAATTTTAAGTGTTGTAGACGTTGTTGTTCCTTGCCAAACTCTTGCTCTAACCTTAAATGTTTTTCCTGCTTGTCCTCCTGATATCAAGCCATTAGTGTTAATTCTTGCACCACTTTCTCCTGTTGTAAGGGTTACCTGTAACTTATCTGTACTGTGTGCTAAAGTTCCTCCATTATAACCTACCCAAGAACCTATCCCTGTATCAAAATTAGAATTATTACCTGTTAAAATACTATCTCCTATAACCTCAGCATAATTTACTAAACCATTCTCATCTACTCTTGTAGCAGCAGTATTTCTAGTAACATCCATATCTGCTGATGTGTATTCTTTTACTGATAAGTTGTATATACTTCCTGAAAAAGCACCTCCTTTAAATATTTCAAATTTGTTTTGGTCAAAAGTACCATATACTGTATGCTCTCCGTTTGTATTTATTAATGAAGAATTAGTACTGCCAAAATCTATATATATAGAGCCACCACCTCCATAGTCAGATAGTGTCAAATTTATTTTGCAGTATTTACCACTTAAACCACTTATTGATTGCTCTAACCTTGATGAAGTTCCTACTACTGCAACTGCTTTACCACCACTAATAGACCAACCATCTCCTGTAGTCCAATATGTTCCTGTTGTGTTTTCTGCTTGAGTACCTGTTAAAAGAAAATCACTATCAGTTACAAGTTCAGCACCCTCAGTAGGTACAGGAATAACTGCATACAATTCTCCTGCCTTATATCCGTTAGGAGTTACTACTATACTAACATCATCTAATAAACTCATTATATATTACTTAAAATTGTTAATTGTGCCTCTAAACAAGCTCTAGCTTCAAATACACCACCATCAGCGACAACTCTAGCCTTAAAGTCATTTACTTGCTTTTGTACAGGTGTTAAACCTCCCTTGTTACTTGAAGGCAATGACATTCCAAGTGCTAACTTCATTATACTACTTGGTCATAGTAACAGATAGCAACTCCACTCGTTAAAGTGATAGCCGTTACATTAAGGAATAAAGTCGTCCCTGCTGCGAAAGTTGTGTGAAGGTTAGCTATAGCACTACCTGTGCCTGTTTGTACGTTAGAAGCCACTATAGAAGCTACAACACTCTCTACAGGAAAAAAGACTGCGTAATAGTCCTTACCTGTCATTGCTGTTGTAGATATTACATCACATCTGTTTTTTCCTAATTGCTCTGTTAAAAGTTGTTGTACGTTTTCTATTGCCATAATTCTGTTTGTTATTTTGTTTTATTCGTTATAAATATAATTTGTTGTTGCAGGTGCTTCTCGTTCTGTGTATTGTACTTGTTCTTCCCCTACTTGTTCGCTTACTAATAACTTTCCTATTTCAAGAGGGTGTCCCTGTATGTAATCTGATCCTACTGTATTATCTTGAGCCTTCCATCCAAAAAATATACTTCCCTCTGTTACTTGATTACTACACAACCCTGTAGGATTAGTATAATAATTATTTGACGCTAGTATTTCTTTTGATTCAAAAGAGGCATTGCTTGATAAAGGACTAATATTATTATAAGTATCTATTAATGAACCTCCCTTCCAAAGCTCAACAGTATAAGACGCATAAGCAGAGTCGCACTCTATGTTTATTTCTATATTTTCAGGTTGAGTTGTTATGTTATGCGTATAAGTTCTATTCGTATTATATATTCTTATTTGAGAACCAACAGTTGCAAGTGAATCAATAAAGAATGTATTAGTATTTACATTTCTTACTACTCTAGTAAAGAGTAAATATCTTGGAGGATTAACATCAGTTCCATCACATACTCTTGAAGATATTACTTGAGAAATTTGATAGCCACTAGGAGTCCCTGTTGGTGGAGGGTCGCAAGTTGTATATTCGTCTATCGTATAAGTGTCAGCCGATAAAGTAGTTATTTCATATACATCTACATTCATATTTCCACTATCAATAGAAGTACCTGCTACATTAGTACAATCCCAAGTTCCTGCTTCAGTAGGGTTTGGTGCGCCACAAGCAGTTAGCGCTCCATCAGTCAAATATATTTCATACTTCCAATATCCATTAGGACTAAAATTAACAACACCTCCAAATACACTTTCAGCTACCGTTCCTGATTCTGTTGAATGTATATCTAATTTACAATATCTGTCATTTACTGTAACATTCTGTCCGTAACCCCACTTGACTGCTCCTGACATATCATTAGTAAACTTAAATAAAAAATTATAACTATTACTTAGTTTATGATATGAAGCATCCTGTAAGGTTACATAAAAAGTATAAGTATTATTATTGTAAGTTGCTTGTAGCATACTATATAATAGAAAAAGTCTGTTTCTGTTTGGATTAATAAAAGAAAAGGGAAGCAATTAAGCCTCCCTTCTCTAAAAATAATAAAAAAATCCGATGAAAATTAAGATGTAACTATAGTACCCATTGTAAATGCTGCATTATCAAAAGGGTCTGTAGTGTAGTCTGCAACCATTGGGAAAGGTAAAGCTTCCATTCCGTCAAAAGTTAAAGTGTAACCTCCTCTATCTCCCCAAGCTGCACCTGAGTCAATAGTACCTGCGTTAAGCTCCATTCCGTTTACTGTTCCTAAAGCAACAATAACATCATTTCCTGAAGCTAATGTAGCGTTTAATTGAGCAAATACAATAAGTTTAGTTTGTCCTAAAAGCTTAATTTGGTTTTGGTCTTCTTTTGTTAATTTGTTAAGTACAAGATTTAAAGTAGGAGTATAGAATATAGTTCCGTTTTCTCTACTTCCTGTAATTGATTCTGAAAGACTAGCTGTTCCTAAAGGCATAGCGTATCTATAAAGTACGTTAGAACCCATTTCAATATCTGTAATTTCTCCTGCTGATTGAACTATTCCTACTGTTTGTATTGGTGCGTCAAATTGGTCGTATACTCCGAAATAAACATACTTTATTCCCCCGCTGATTCTATTACAGTCGAGTCCCCTACCTTTTGATAAAATTCCACAAGCCATTTTTTTTGTTTTTTTAGGTTAAGGGAGTGAGAGCTTTTACACCCTCACTTCCGTTTATTTAGTTATTAAGACTGTCTTACGATATCAGCTCCTACTCCTGTTTGTACACCTGCTGAGTAACGAGCAACTAATCTCATATTGTCTGAACCATCTAAAGCAGCCATATCCATCAAAGTGATTCTAGTAGCATCAGAAAGCAAATCCGTACCAAAAAATAATGAACTCTTTTGAGCTATTACAATTTCGTTTACAGTCATTCCGTTACAAATTGCGATTTTGTATCCTTCAAACATTGGTACGTAATCTCCATTCATATTGTAAGCGTTTACATAACCTAAAGTAGATACTGCACTAATGTAGTATTGGTAAGTTCTTTGGTTCATATAAATGTGTAAGTCTTCTTTTCCTAATACAGCAACAGGAATAGCAGCTACAGCAGCTTGTAAGTTAGCTATAATGTTAGCAGCAGAATAAGCAGCAGATGCAGCATCTTGGACAACAGTAGCATCAACTCCAGGTAAAAGTAAACCTGTTACAGCTCCGTTGAATCCGTTAAATTTCCCTGCAACAGCAGTACCATCCCAAATAGAATTTTCAGTTGCTTCTGCTATAATTTCACCCATATAAGAAATTACATAGTCATCAAAAGACGCAGGTGGTGGTGCTCCTGCTCCTGCTCTCATTTGTAATGCTTCCCAAGAATCTAATAAAGTAGATTTGCAAAGGTCAAGATTAACTTGAAGGTTTTTTGGTTCTAATACTTTTTCAGTTAAAGCAAGTGTTCCTGCTCCTGTAAAATCGCAAGTTGCATCAGCAACTACTCCTGAGCCTGCCATTTTCTGAATATTAGATTTGAATTTCACGTTCTCTATCATTGTAAGATAGTCTAACGAGTTTGATGCTTTTAAACTTTGAGAAATGTAAAAACCAGCTGCTTTTCCCGAAAAATTTGATGTGGTTGTAAATGCCATAATTTTTGTTTGTTTTAGTTATGTAGAGTTATCTCTACTTATTATTATTATTTATTATTGTATAATCCGTGTAAGAATCTTTCTTGTTTTGTCATTCTTTTAAAGTCTTGTGCAGTTGGTGTTGCTCTTTCTGAACTGAACTTATTTGTATCTAAAGGAGCTGATGCAGGTGCTGATGCTAATTCAGTCTTTAATCTTTCGTTTTCTGCTTTTAAGTCTTCTATTGAAAATTCAACAACTTCTGTAGTCTTAATAGATTTTGGAGTAGTTCCTCTTACTTCTTCTTCAGCTAGTTCTTCTACTTCTTCAGTAGCTTCTACTTTGTCTTCTTTTAAGTCTGCGATTGCGTCCTCTAAGTTCTGAACTCTTTCTACTAATCTTTCAAAAGCATCATCTTCAACTTCTAATTCTTCAGTAACTTCTTCCATTTCTTCTTCCTCAACTACTTCTTCAGTTTCCATAACTTCAGCAACGATACCTTCTTCTTCAACTCTGAAAGTAACCCCGTCTTCAGTTTTGTAAGTTCCTGGAGGTAATAAAATTGTTGATCCGTCTTCAGTAAGAATAGATATGTCTACCGATTCAGCTAATTCGTCAGCAGTTGAAACAAAAAGTGTTCCGTCATCACTTTTGCCTTGCCACTCCATATTTACTTCTTCGCCTTTATCAAGACCAAGTGCTACTAATATTTGCTTTTTTAAATCCATAGTTTTGTTTTAAGTTCTGTTATATAATAGAATAGTTATTGTTCTGTTTGATTTTTATAAAAGTGAGATTAATTTATTTAATATTTTTGAAGCGTCTCCTGTTGGTATTTTTACACCCAAGTCTTTAGCAGCTTTTTCTAATGCAGATAATTTATTTGCCAAACTACTTTTCACTTTAGATGCTTGGCTTTTTGTTTTACCTAATCTTTTACTAAGAAACTCAATGTTTTTTTTATCATTCTCTAAACTTCCTTTAGTTCCTGTAAACTCTCTTTTTGCTGTAGTTAAGTTATCTTGTGCTGATTCTAAAGCTCTAAAAAGTTCTCTTTCTTTTTTGTCTGCGTTTTCTACTATAGATTCTTGCTTATCTAAAAGCTTGTTTCCTATAACTACATTTTTTTCAGAAGTTTTAATACCTTCAATATCTCTAGTTAAGTCAGGGATTAATGCTTTAGCTTGTTGCGTAAGTTTTTCTACATCATCAGTTAAACCTAATTCAATTCTTTTAGCCTTACTCATTGTAGTAATTTTTCCTTCTCTTACTAATTCATTAAAAGCACTTAGTATTTGTTCTTGTGTTGGTTGTTTCTTTTGCATTTGTTCAAATTTATTAGTAAAGTAGCCTTCTATTGAAAGACCTTTTAATTCTCCATCTTTTATTTTAGACCAAATTTCATCATTGTCTATTTTTAGCTTAACCATCCAAGTCCCAACAGGAAGTGAGTAGCCGTAAAGTGTAGACTTATCTAACTTAGTATCTTCTATTATCCAACTTTCAACTGTTAGAACACCTGAAACTCTGTCTTGGTGTTGGTAGGTTGCTTTGTGGTGGTTGTTATGTTTTAAATAGAGTTCTGAGGCTTTCTGTACAGTTTCCTTACTGAAATAAACATAGTAGTCAGAATCAGTATTAGGATCGTGTCTAAAGATTTGCTTGTTAGGAATTAAAGCAGGACTTATAAGCATTCTCTTTTCTTCATCTACTTTTGCAAAGGTTAAGTTGTTCTTTTCTTTACCAAAAAATACAAAGTCTTGCTCAATAGCAGGTGAAGTTACTAAAGAAATAGCATCAATAGCTAGTTCCTGATTATCGTCTTGTATTACTAATTCTACAATTTTAGTTTCTGTCATAATATATAATAGATTAATTGTCGTTCTGTTTGATTTTAGATTGTAGCTCTACGTCTAATATTAGCTAATTGATTCTGACTGTTAGACATTTCATCAGTTACTACATAAGCCTTAGTAGCTTCAGGTGCTACACCTCCACTAATATCAAAAGCTCCTGACATCATTTGTGGTGCAGGTGTTTGAACTGATGGTGGCGGTGTTGAAGGTGGTGTTACTCCGCCCCCTCCTCCACTTGCAATTTTAGCTATATTCATAGCAGCAAAAGTTCCTGCAAGAGCTGCCATTATAACAGGGTAAACTCCAAAACTTCCTGCTGTTGCTCCTATATTTGCATTTGCTGAAGTAAACGCATTTTGAACCCCTTGTACTCCTGAAATTGTAGCTTGGGCAATAGCTGCTGCTTTTGCAAGAGCCGTTCCTTCTCCTGCTGCTGAAGCTAAAATTTGTAAACCTTGATTAGCCATTTCACCCTGCATTGATACTGTTGCTGCTTCTATATCTTTTTGTTTTTGAGCTTCTGCATTTATAATTCCTGTTTTCTCTTTCTCATATTGTTTAGTTATAGCTGCATCATCTTCTCCTGCCTTACGAGCCATTTCTAATTTAGCATCATAAGCATCTTTTAAGTCTTGTAGTTCTCTTTCTAATCCAGCTAACCCTTCAGCTCTTAGCGTTCTTTGAGCTTCTAAAAGTTCATTTTCTAAAGCTGTTTGATTTGTTATTTGCTCAGACATTTGACCACCGATAGACTCTGCAAGTGCAAGTTGTGCATTTTGAGCAGCTAATAAAGCTAACTTATTTTCATCATTTCCGTTCTGCTGTACCGCTAATGCTGCTGCTGTAATTTGTTTCTGTATTTGGTCAGACTGAAGTTTCTCCTGTTCTTGTAGTATATCATTTAACTTTTCATTCGCCTTTATTCTTTCTGCAAAAGTTAGGTTTACATTATCTCTTATTTTTCTTTGGTCTTCTGCCTCTTTTAACTTTTGAGCGTTTAACTTTTCAAATTCTGCTTGAGCAAATTTAGCCGCTTTAACTGCTGCTGTTGTAGCCTCTGCTTGTTCGTAATTAGCTTTAATTGAAATCTTACTTATACCCTCAGAAGCCTTTTCATATATATCTCCTATCTCACCTATTGCATCCCCTATATTGTTTACAACATCTTTTCCTGCATCTACAGCTGCTATTGCTACTTCTTCTAAGTTCGTTTTAGTTAATTTTATTTCCTCTCTAAGTTCTGCAATTTTACCTTTATCACCACCACCTAAGAAGCTATCCTCCCACGCTAACATTACTTCCTGTACTCCTAATTTAAGTGCATAAAAAGATAATTTTAAAGGAGTTAATGAAAGTGTAACTATTCCTGATAAAACTTTTCCTAATCCATCAAATCGGTCAGAACTTTCTGTTACCCATTTAACTACATCTGAAAGTACAATAACAATTTGATTGAAAGTAGTAGAAACAGTAGACATTACAGTTTCCATTAAGTCCATAGCTTTCTGATTTCTTTCAACTGCTTCTTTAAGTGCTACAAATAAAGCAATAATCAATCCTATTCCTGCTGCCTTTAAAGCTACTCCTACCCCTTTAATTGCAGTACCCATTCCTTTAAAACCTTTTGAAGCTGTCTTAGTAGCTCTATCAAGCTTTTCAGTTTGCTTTACAACATCTCCAATATCTGATTTTACATTAAGTACCAATTCTTCTGCTGCCATAGTTTTAATTTATAAAGTTACCCCTGCTTTTAATTGTGTGAATCTTATGTTACTTACCCATTCTATTCGCTTGTCTTCTGCTCCCTCTACAGACATAATATAGTTTGTTCCTGATACTGTACTTACTGCATTCCATCCTCCTGTTGTTCCTGAATTAGAATGTGAAATAGTAGAACTATCAACTGTTAATGTTCCTGACTTATTGATCACTACTCCTGTTTCAATCCAAGTCTTATAATCTCCTACTGAACCTGCTGCTGTACCTCCTACTCTTAACGCTAGTATATCAGCTTCAAACATTATTGCAGTATTCTCAGGAACTACAAAATAGCTACCTGATGTATTGTTCAAATAACTATCAGAAACAGTTCCATCTGTAGTTTGTGTTCCGTATATTAATTGAATAGCTTGTCTTTCGCCTAAAGTGTCTGAACCTGCGTTACCCCCTAAGATAATAGAGTTATCAGCTGTAGCCTCTCCAAAAGTACCAAATACGTTAGCATTGTTTACTCCATTAGCTATCTCGTTATTACTTCCTACTATAATATTATTTCTTGAGAAACCTTTAACAGTATTGTTCTCTCCCATTATAAGAGTATTGTTAGTTCCTGTTTCTGTTACATTCTGAGAACCTTTTGTACTATTATTTGAGTTATTAAAACTTCTGTTAAGGTTTGTATTGAATCTAAAAATAGAACAAGTTCCTGAAGCCTTATTATAAGTGTAACCATAAGCTTCACATTGTAATTGGTTTGGTGTTACTTCCCTAGCTCCGTCAGTAAAAGTTACAACTCCAAGTCCTGAAATTGATAAAGGTTTAACTGCGAATCCTGTTAAGTATGGTATTGAATATTTAATTTCAGGCATTATGGTATAAGTATAAATTCAACTGTAGCTAAGTCGTTAGGCTTGTAGTCTATTTTGTTCACTCTAAAGACTCTATTCTTAATAAAGACTGTATCGTTAAACTTGAACGTATTAATATCAGCAGGACTAAGGTTTACCTTGATAGTCATTGTCCTAGTATTAGGATTGTAAAGCTCATTGTAATAAGGAAGCCAATAGAGATTGAATAAGTTGTTTAATGTAGAAGCCTGATTTCCTAGCAACTGACATTCTCCAAAGTGGAAGTCTGTATATGCTGAAATAGTAGTGCCTCCTTCTTTTATATGACTAAACTGTAGAAAGTTAGTTTGGTTCTCACTAAATAATCCATTTTGTTCAGGAATGTAATAAGAAGCACCTGTAGTCTTGATCCCATTATCATACATTATTCTAGGACTATTATCAAAGCCTTCTGAAGTATCATCTTCTGAGTTGTAAGCATAAAGTGCAGGAGTTATAAAAGAAGAATATTGACTAGCTAAAGGTTTGACTACTGTAGCTGCAAATGGTTCTGCTATTATCTCATCTAATCCTTCTAAGATGTTAAATTCATTTCCTGCATTGAATTTCTTACTTCCGTATAAATGTCCACCTACTTGATTCTTGTAATTAGTGAAAGCAAAGTCATCATCATCTTCTACAAATTTAAATATAGTCTTTTTATTAAGGTCAGTTAAAGGTGTTAATTTCATTTCAGAAACATCTATCTTATCAGTCCAATCGTGTTCAATACCTCTATTAGCTAAAGTATTTCCTGCTGTTGCTGTAGGTATAAATACATCTGTATAAGGTTCAAACTTTATATTGTTAGGGTTATCTTCATCTACTAAAGTTACTAAATTAAACATAGTCATCAAACCTTTTAAAAACTCCCATTGACCTAGTTCTCCTCTTAGTGTTTGAAGTATAACATTTGTTGTAATATTTAATACCCCTGTTGTATAATTAACAACAGTAGTGTAAAGAGGGTAGGCTGCCTGCGTTTGCCTTACAACACTTACTGCATCTGCCTTAAATTGCACTTGTAAAGTATCACCTATATTTAGCATCTGCTGCGATAAAGAACCTGAATACAAATAACTTGCACCTGCGGCTAAAGTTATAACTCCTGAGGCGTTTATTTCTGTGTTGTTATAAAGCCACCTGCATTCTACATTTCTTGGAACAGAGTCAGTATTAGTTATATCATAATTGTAATTTGCAGTATAATATTCATTATTTACTGTGGATGTAATTACGTGAGTTGTTGTGTTATAATTTGGCGGCAAAAAGTTTGTAAAGTTTATTGGTGCTGTAGTAGTATTCAATTTCATTACTCCATAACTTGTTGTAGCGTAATTTGAAACTGATGGATAACCTGTTCCTGGATTAGTAGTGCCAAAAGTAAAAATACCCCAATTTGTTGTAACGTCAATCAAAACAGGTGTATTTTCAGCTCCCCAATTAAAGTCCATATACAACTTTCCAAAGTCTGTAGTATCAAAGAAATCTGAAGTAAAAGTAAAAGGAGTGTTTTCAAATATTCTTTCTATTATGTACTTGATGTTTATGAAAGGTCTGAATGCTTGTTCTAAAGACGTTAATTCAGGATTACCTAAAGTAGCATTACTTCCTGTTGAACCATTAGCAATTAACCAATTATTATTCCAATTTACAAAAGGATATTTGACTGTACTAAAGTCTGTTCTAAAACCTGATGTATTTGCATTAGTCCAAGTAATAGGAGTAGTCTGTCCTGACGTTATCCCATCATTCCAACTATATTTAATCTGTGTCTTATTATAATCGTGTTCTAGTTCTGTAAAGTCTAAATCTCTAAAAGATAATTCTTTCAAGTAGTCTGCTAAAGCTATTACTTCTGAATAAAGATTCACGTTATAACTTATCTCTCCATCTTTATCTGTTACATCTAAGAGTCTTAAGTACCCTTTGAATAGTATGAACCCATCTTGTTTTAAAACGCATTCAGACTTCTTATAAGGACTAAATATTACTCCATCATCTGACCTTGTTATTTCAAATATTTGATTAAATATCTTGTTGTTTCTTTTTGTTGCAGGTAGGTTAAAAGCCTTTGAGTAAGACTGTACTTTCTCAGCTACGTTCTTAAAATTATCTACACTTAAAGTCAAGGGTAAATCTTCATCTTCATATAAGTCTAGGATAACTTGTCCATCTGATAATATAGGATCAGCTATTAGAGAATTTATAGGTAAAACTGATAAAGAGCTTATAGTTAAGTCTTCAGCAACCGTTGAATAGTAAGCCAACATAAAAGTCATTTCAGTATTAGTAGCAACAAATAGTTTTTCTATTAAAGATGTTGCTGTGCTGAATGTACTGATACTTCCTTGTGGAGTTAATCCATCAAAAAACCTATTAGTTAAAGAACCATTAGCTGCTTGAGTTCCTATGTTAATTCTCAATCTATATACTTGTCCGCTTGCTAGATTAGACATTTTCTGATATATACCTGTAGGTTCTGTTGAACCATTACCTAAAGAATTTAGAACCAAGTCTGAAGATGTTACTGTAGGAAAAGCTGAAGCACCAACTCTGTATCTGTACCAAGTATTAACACTAGTTGGTGTTACATTTGTAATAGTATCTATATAAGGAGTTGCTGAAGATGCTGTGGTACTAGATGTTGTATTATCTAAATCAGTAAAAGAAATACCATTAACAATAGCTTCATAAGGATTACCTGAAAAAGCATTATAGACTCCTTCGTAACTTTGTGGATATAATATAAGTTGAACACTCATTATACTGACTGTGTTCTTAGGGTTTTACTCTTTTCAACTTCAAATGTGTACTGCATAAGTTTATCGTTAGCTACAGTCTTTCTAGTATAGCTAGATGTAGTAAGTCTTACAGGTGTTACGTAAGTATTAGGAGAAGCAAGAGTTGCGTCTACTTGGAATCCTTCTAATATATAAACTTCAGGACTATTAATAAGTTCTTCAAACCACTCTGATTCTGATTGATTCACAAAGTCTGTATTCATTACAACCTTTTCTGTAGCGTTTACTCTAAAGGCTTTCTTTCCTCCTTTGTATCCATTAGGTAAATATATGCTTTCATTCCAAGTTCCTCCTAGCTGTTGGTATGTACTCCCCTTAGTTGAGATTGACTTAGTAGACTTCATCTTGAATGTATAGTAATCCCACACTCCCCATTGATTAAGCCAAGTAAGTCTAATAGGTTCAAATTCTTTAAGAGTAGGACAGTTTACATTGATTGTATATCTATCTGAAATTGAATAGTCTGTACTGTTAAAAGCTTCTACTAGGTAATAAGATAAGTCTGTCATATTAGCAAGGAATACAGAACTCCAATTTTTTAAATTAGCAGGGAAACAACCTAGATGTAGTAATTGGTTTTTAGTTGCTGAATCCCAAGTTGTGTTACCACCATTAGCATCAACATTATCTATTATTATATCCGTACCAAGTTGTGAACCACTTTCATCATATAATTTAATTTTAAAGTAATCTAAAGTTGTATCAACTACATCTCCTGTAAGTGGAGTAGTCATAAAAGATAAAGTACCGTAGTCGTTTATATTAGCATACTGAGTAGTTGGTGCATTAGTTAAAAATCTCCGACCTGTTGCTCCATTATTTAATTGAAATATCTCTGTATTGAATCCAAAGTTTCCTGTTGCATCTCTATTTATTACGTCTGTATATTTTAAGTAGCCATTGATTAAAGTGTATTGTACAGAATCTTCTTCTGCTCCTGCTATTGGTTCTACTGTTCCTGTTGCTGTAGATGAACCTTCTATTGTGAATCTAATCTTTAAATATCTTACTACATTATCATTAAGAGAATACTTGTCAATCAAATGTAATGGATGTGTTTTAATAGCTGTTGTTGCTGCACCTTTATATTCACTTACTAAAGCCGCTAAGTTATCAGGACTTACAAAGCTTTCTACAATAGGTCTGAAGTCGTACATACCTGCTCCTGTGTTGTTTGGTGTAGTCTTGAATGTTCCTACTAAATCTGTCGCTACTGCTAAGTCAATATCTGTTTCAGCTATGTGAACTTCAGCTACATACTTGACATTAAAGTAAGCACCAACTGTAGCTGTATCTAAGACTGTAAAGATTAATTCCTGACCTACAGGATTAAGAGTGTATAAAGGATTTTGTTCTATTGATAGTGCCATTATTTAATTGTTGTTATACTGTTAATTATATCTTCTTTTACACTGCCTAGTAAGTCTTTTCCGAACTGCTTTAATCCAAGTCCTAAAGGTTTTTGAAAGAAGCTTATTCCTTGTATTCCTTTGCGTCCTATACTTCTAGCAATTAAAAAGGTTATTGATTTTCTACTCATAAACTTTCCGCTTGCATCTCTTGGAGCTATTCCTTTTCTTACTACCCACTTATCTAAAGCCCTGCTTGGTGGCTGTGAGTGTCCTTTACTATTTTTATAACTATAAGGAGTTTTAATTACTTTTCCTTTATAGTCTTTAAATGTTCTTTTGGTCTGTGTTCCTGAAACTCCTTTGTCTACAAATTGACCATAACTAGACATATAGAATTGTACTGTAAAACCATCAGTAGTAGTTACAACTTCAAACTTAATAGAACCTTCAAGCTTTCCGCCTTTACCTGCTTTCTGTAAGTTACCCTTAGACCTATTGACTACCTGCTTTCCAAAGCTTGCTAAGTACCTTTCTATATTTTTAGTGTCCATTATAAATCATAAGTTATTTTAAACTTCTTCCATCCTATTTGTATTATTAATTTTCCTATCTTGAACTTTAACATTAATTAGTTATTGAAGCTGAAGTCATTGGAGTATCACAACTACTAAAGTCATTATGTACTACAACATTCATTTGGAATACCCAACCTGTCAGTAAGTTATCAAACCTCTCTGTGAATGGTTCAAAAGAAAACTCCCCTTCAGTAAAGTATTCAGGTGCATTAATATCTGTTGTTTGAGCTGCTTGCCATTTACTATTTCTAAAGATACTTACAATGTCTAAGCAGGTTTGTAGTGTGTCATTATACACATCAATTTCATTAGTTAAGTTTTTAGAAGTTACGCTATAATTTGGGACAAAATTTTCTTCTTCCCAATCCTTTTTTTCTGATACTAAATCACATACAAATATCTGAAAGTTGTATGTCAGTTGGCTGTATCCTGTTTGAACACTAACAGGGTTAATGTGTAAAAGTGGGAAAATAGTTTCCTTAGATAAATCTACATCATAAATATCACCTACTGTTGTAGTCTTTATGAAGTGATGGTTTGTCCCTAAAGTTCTTAATGTATTAACTAAGTTTAAATATGTTTTGTTTTTAACCATTTCTTTTTACTTTATTTTGTGAGTTCAAATCTGTTTCATAACTTAACCAAGTCAAACACTCTAAAAGACTTAGCTTTGTAATTGTTTCTAAATTACTAATATTTTCTCCGCATAACCTATGCATCACTCCGAACCATCCCCATTTGCTTGCAAAGTCATTACTAGCTATTGCGTCTTCATTTCCTGTAGCCTCTGAATCAAATATGATGGCATAATCTCTGACAACACCTTCCCTAAAGTGTAAAAAAAAACCAAAGCTGATTGGACTTGCTCTGCTGACATCTGTTTCATTTCTTCAGCTCTGAGCCGAATATCGCCATCATAAGCATCAATAATATATATGTCATTCTTTTTTAGTTTAATAGGTCTGTAAAGTACCGACATCAATTCAGGAAGGCTTGAGTCTATTCCATTCTTTATAAACTGCTCAATGTCTGCATACTCTCCTAATGTAATACTATCTAAGTCAGGGTGGAATCCGTATTCAACTTCATTAATCTCTATTATCCTTTTTAGCTTAGTATCTTGCTTAGCTTGTAACTCGCCTATCTTTGACATTATGACCGCTACGTCCGATAATGATAGTTCCTTAACTAACTGTTTAGGAATATCTGTTAATGCTGCTAACGTTGCTTCAGCTTCTTCAGTCTTTGTTCCTGTTTCAAAGTCAATAAGTTTTAACCAAGTTTCTAATGTAACATCAGACCAACTGTTAATTAGCTTGAACGATTCTACTTTTCCTTCTTTTTTAATTTTAACTTTCATACACTATATAATAGAAATTAGTTGTTTTTAGTTTAAAGTTTTGTATGTTTGCTGTTCTTCTATTTTAAATTTGTTTTTAAAGGGACTAGGAATTTATGAATCTTAGTCCTTTTTTTATTGCACGAAATACTTACCTGCGTTTGGATTGTCTAGGTGGTAGATTACATTATACCTTATTCCGTCTATTGCGTGGTTGTAGTTATCTACATAAAGCTTTGAGCCCTTATCTGCATAGACATAGTTATTAAGTTCTTTAGCTATGTTTGTAGACTCAGGACTTACAATAAGCTCATAGTCTTGCATTCTAGTTATACCACTTTCAATAGTTCCTTTCTTAACTGCTTTAATGTTTACTCCTAAGTGCCTGAGGTCTGCAATAAGACGTGGTTCAGCACTATCAGCTATTATCAGACTTTGCCCTACTTTATCTAAAACTATCTGAGCAAGCTCTTGACTCTTTAATCCGTTCCTGTAAAGATGTTCTTTTAAGTATATCTTTTTATGCTTTTTGTCTATTGCTACTTCAGTCAAAGAATCAGGGTCAATACTAAAACCAAAGTCCATTCCACAAGAAGTCTGTAAGTTATCAGGATTAAATTCTCCTATGCTCCAATTCTCAAATACTACTCCTTCTGCTTTCGCTAACCAACCTCCAAGAATCTTATGCTGATACTTTTTAAAGTTATTATGTTTTATGCTCTTAATACGCTCTAGGAAGCTCGTAGAGAGATTAACTTCATTGTCTAGGTATGTACTATGGATATAGCATACATTGTCTTTAACACCATTAAAACCGCCTTCTACTCCTTTGTCCTCAAAGAATCTTTTATATATCCAATGTTCCTTAGTTACAGGATTCAATACTAATATGATTCTATTCTGTACTTTCTTTTCCCTTATACTTAGGTCAATGGTATCAAAGATATTCTCATCTACTAATTCTTCAGCTTCATCAAGTACCCAAGTAGAAATACCTTGTAATGACTTTAGACTTGCAGTCTGATTACCTGCTGATGTCTTGATACCTCTAAATAGAATGTCTGATTTGTTTCCTAAGTTTATTACCTCTGCTTTGTTTACACTAAATGTATTTTCATATCCTAGAAGTCCTATCTTCTCTAAGAACTCAGGAATGATTGACAAGTGTGCTGATGTCATTGTATAACGTGTGAATAGGACTCTAACATTCCTAGACATAGTTAAAAGCGTTAGAAAGACTGTAACTGCGAAAGACTTACCTGAACCCCTACCTCCTGTTATAATAAAGTATCTAGCATCTGACTTAAAGAGTGCTGTATATTTGTCGCTAAGATTCAGAGCTTATAAAGTTTATTAAAGGTACATTAAGACTTTCATCATTAGTAGTTACATCTACTCTTTGCTGTGGCTTACCATAGAAGTATTCAAAGTATAACTTAACTGCCCATTGTTGTTTTTGCTTTATACCTTCTTGTAAAGCTTCTAGTGCTATTCCACTCATTGGTGTTAAGTGTTCTATTAGCTTTTGTTCTTCTGCTTTACCTTTACGTCCTCCCTTATTTCCTATTGTTCCTTTGTTATTACTTCTGCCGTCCATTGTATAATTTTTTATATTTATGTTTATTTATAATATATATAATCCTTAAAACATCTACCTTAGTTAAATCAAACCAATCTCCTTTTATTCTTCTGTTTTCAAATAAAATATGTATTTCGTTTTCTACTTCAAAACAATCTTCAATGTTATCTATAAATAATAATTCTATATTCATCTTATGTGATGTATATTGTGATAGTCTGTTTTTAGGACTTTCTTTTTGAGTAACTCCTATTTTTATATCATTGTTATCTAAATCCTTTATAACATAAATCCAACCACTAGACAAAGATAGTTGTTTAAGTTCACTCATTATTTGAGTCTTAATAGATTTATCTTCAAGCATAGTAAACATCATTTCTTCTACATATTTTTTAATCTTAGTAGAAACTCCTGTTCCTTTTTTTCTTCCTGCTCCTTTTCTTGAACCACCATTAAATTGTCTTTTATCCATAATCAGTTTAAATCAGTTATCTAATCTATTATATAATAGAAATTACTCGTATTCATTTGGTAGCATTAGTCTGATACCTAATTCAGTTATTGCCCACATTCTTATTTGGTTTGCATATATCTCAAAGGCTTTGCTATCCATTCTCGCTGTAGACTTAACTACTTGGATTCCTACATTCCTATCGTTTATCTCTATACTATTCCATTCACTAGAGAACTTGACCTTTAGCAAATCGTGTATCTCGTCAGGGAAGTAGCCTAGTTCATTAGACAAGACTTGGACAATACAACTCCAATAATAGTTATTCTGCATATTGCTTCTTGTGTTTCTTTGTTTCTTTACATCTACTAAATAGTCATTCCCTAATTCCTTTAAATAGTTTATTAGAGTTTGCTTATCTTTATCACACTTTATCACGAACTTCATATTTTACTTATCCATTGTTCGTATATTCTACTCGCTATTTGTGCAGTCATTACAGGGGGAACACTCATACCGATTAAATAGTGTGGTTGGTTAGGTGTGAAATCATAATCTTGCGGGTAACTTCCAATATTACAAAATTCACTTTTACTCAACTTAATAGGTAAATTATACTTAACCTCACACCCTTTAGTAGCTATGGTTGGCACAACTTCATCAGAGTGTATTATAGGGGTGTTAAAATCACTTCCTTTTTCGTTTATTCGTTGCGTTATATCCCCGAAACTTTTATCTGTTTTTATTCTTTTTAGCCATCTTTTATAGGATAACTTTTCTTTATTTAATTCTTTGCCTTTATTATCTTCAAACTCATTTAGTAAAATAGGCTTCTCATTAAATTCTAAATCTAATTTCGGGGCTTCCTGAAACATATCCACCCACTCCATAAACTTAGGTGCTAAGTCATTGCGTAAAGCGACAAAGAAAACCCGCCTCCGTCTTTGAGGCACTCCCATAGTTGAAGCGTCCAATAAATAAGGTTCAATTTGTAATTGATAACCAGCCTCTTTAAAAGCTAGATAAATCTTTTTTACATATTCCTTTGCAGCACCCATCATTAATCCACTTACATTTTCAGCAACAACTACTTTAGGTTGCAACTCTTTTGCTAAGTCTATAAAGTCAAAGAATAAATTATCTAAAACTTGTTCAGCTTGCCCTTCTCTAAATTTCTTTTCTTTTCCCCAATCCTTTTCTCTATTACCTGCCATTGAAAAACTACTACAAGGTGGCGAACCATCTAAAATATCTAAGTCGTATAATTCTTTTGGCAAATCTTTTCTAAGTTTAAAGGTTTGTATTGGTTCTAAGTAAGCATATTTTGGATTATGATTTGTTTTATATGCTTCAATCATTTTAGGGTCTATTTCATTACAACCTATTACGTCAAATCCTGCTAACTTATATCCCATTGTAGAACCACCACCACAAGCAAAGCAACTAAATACTTTACCTTTGTCCTTTGTAAAGTTAGCATCTTTTAACGTCCATTCATATTTATATTTATGTGCTTTCATTAATCAAAGGATTCATTAACTCCTCTTGATCCTACTAGCTTTTCCTTTGCTCCTGCCCATAAGTTATCCCTTCTCTTAGTTAGACTAGGTTCTGTTCTTTGAAGTGTAGGTATTCCTTCTGTTGGTTCGCTATCCATATACTTTCCACATAAGCACTCTGACTCTTTGGCAACCCATTTTCCATCTCTATAAACTATTGTAGCTTTAGATAGTTCTTTAGTCTTTCCACATTCGCAAGTGTATAGTGTCATCTCTTTAGCTTATCAAGTTCAAACTCTAAGTGGTTAATTGCTTTCTGTATGCAGTCAATAGGAGAGTCGTGCTTGTGGTATGCCCTTAAGATGTAAGTAGTGGCTGTGGCAAGGTGGTAAGGAAGTTCAAAGTTATCACAAACTTTCCTTGCTTCATAGCCATTCTTTCCTATGTAGTAGTCAGGTACTCTATTGTCTTTAAGTCCTAGTTCTTCTTTACTTAGTAACATCTTAGGGTTTACTTTATTATCTTTCATTGTTTTGTATTTCATCTATTAAGTCTGAGTCAGTTAGTGTTTCTAACTTATCCATATTCCAAAATAACTTATTATTTGTTCTGTTCTTAATTCTTGTTTCTATTATGCTCATCATAATAACCACAAAGAAAAAGATTGCTGTAAAGATACCTAGTGCTGTAAATATAATCATTTGTTTTGTTTTAGTTTATTCTGTTAATAGTCTTAGTAATTGTCCACTCGTGTAGATTCTTTCATTTCCTGAATAGTCATTGTATATACAAGTAAAGTTGTCATCTTCCCAAGTCCATAAAGAATTGACATTATTTTTTATATGTCCTTTGAGTACCCACTTGATTGTTTTGTATGTTCTTTCCATATCTATTGTTTTAGTTGAGCTGATTACTATTTCTATTCGGTTCATTGTCTTTTAAATTGATGAATAAACTAGACTCATTATATGTATTTACATTCTTTATCATTGTTTTAACCTATACTATATTTATTATTAATTATTTCCTGAGTATTCTTTATATATCTTTTTTATTCCATCAAAGCAAGCTGCTATGCAACTTCCACAATTAGTTCCTGTTGAGTAGTTCGTATTGTATAACGTGTTGTATATCTCTATCATTTTCTTCTTTGCTGTTTGGTCTTTAGCCCTTCCTGTTTTTAAGTCTTCCCAAAGTAATACAATCTCTGCTATTATTTCTTCAGGTATATCTGTTCTAACTTCTACCTCTGTTGTCTTACTCCAATACTTTTGAGGACATTCTTGAGTTGCTATCCTTGCTTTTACTTTCATAAAACATAAGCACCTCTTACATTGTCCTGAAGGCTTAAAGTAATAAACGCAAGACTTGCAGATATTTATTCTATCTTCATATATCTCTTTAGGTACAAAAAATTTATTCATATTATCCTTAATTGTGCTGTATGATTATTAATTCTTTTCATAGCTGATTCAAAGTATTCTTTATCTAATTCACAAGCTGTTAAATCATAGTTTAAGTTATGACAAGCTAAAGCAATAGAGCCTGAGCCTAAGTGAGTGTCTAGTATCTTATCTCCTTCTTTTGCGTAGTTCATTAAAAGCCATTCGTAAAGTTTAACGGGCTTTTGTGTCGGATGAAATCGCCCACCGTTTTTGTTATTATCAGCTAAAGCGCCACCTCTACTAAAATCAAAAGTCCTCATTGCTTTTTGTGTTTCTGAATACCAAGCCAACTCACCATCTGCTAAACTAAAATCCCTTTGCATTTTATTCCATATTAAAAAACTATTAGAGTAATTCCATATAAAAGGGAAGTAATTTCCACCCCATATAATTTGCTTTTTACTTACTCTAAACAGTTCTTTAAAATATTCGTCTGTAGGTATTGCGTTATCCCAATTAGATACTTTGTATTCCTTCCAACCTCTTCCTGCCTTACTTTTACCGTTTGCTTTTTTTCTACTTTCTGCCGCTGCATTTTGCGCTTTATCTGCACCAATTCCATAAGGAGGGTCTACAATAGCTAAGTCAAAGTGATTATCTTCATATCTTGCCATTAACAACATATTACATTCGTTACTTATTTTCACTTAGCTTATTTTTTAATTCTGTTCTTACTTTGTCTATTGTCGTAAACAAACTATTTCTACTTATTCCTGTCTTCTTTGCTAAACTGTCTAGTGTATTCCCCTCATAGTAATATAAAGTGAAAACTTTAGCATCATACCAAGAAAAGCTATCTAAGGCTTCATCTATCTTTTCAAGGCTAGTCCATTGATAACTATTAGTTATGTCGTTAGGCAAGTTGTAAAGGTGCTTAGAAGGTATTGTTTCCCCTGTTTCCATTTCATCATAAGTAACTGCACTTGTTAAACTATCTATGTGTGTGTAATACTTCTTGTATTTGTAATAGTAATTACTTCTAGGACTTGTTAATGCTCGTCTTAATGCTACTGCTCCATATCTTGTAACCCCATCTATTCCGTCCTTATCGTATATAGCTTTTAATGTTTCAGGATTCATCTGTAAAAAATACATCATTAATTCCTGCACAGCTTCATTCACTTCATTCTCATCAGGGTTAAGTCCGTAAGCCATATTTCTAAACTTATCTGATAGCTTTGATATTTCTAAATAAATCTCAGTCATTCATTGGTTTTATTTTGTCAATCTTATTTACTGTGTCCTGCGTTAATTCTTCAAGTACAAAACGATATGCCCTTACTACTGCTGCATTGCTTCTTGTTTCTACTCCTGCAAAGAATCCATTTGTTGCTACTGCTAAGTTGATCGGAATAATAGTTAGCCATTCCCAAAATAGATTTTCCCTTTCTCCTTCTCCGTATCCGTTATGATATTCTATTATAACTTCTAACACTTCTAAATAGTTCTCATATCTACTTTTGGTACTTACTTCTTTTGCAAAATCTTTACACATTGTGATATATGTTTCTATTATAATTCGGTGTTCATCATTTGCGTAAATCGGTTCTGTCATACGACAAAGATAATAAAAATGTTACTCAATTCCTTTTTCCTCTTTCAAGTTACTAACAAGGTTTTTGTAATAACTTATCTTTTCTTCATATTCAGCTCTTGAAATCTTTAAAGTTGTCCTTGCTAAGTGTTCAAGTTCTTCTGCCTTACCATCACCATACTTAGCATCTAGTCTAAGAGAGAAAAGGTACTGCTCACCCCAAGCATAAACATTACACTTGACACACTGTACTTGACAATTTTCTTCATCAAATCTTGTTGATAGGTGCTTACGGCTTTGGAAGTGTCCATTTTGCATTCCGTCTTTATAGTGGCGAACCAC
>FLOH01001530.1_pt1 | contig 31299 bp, 25 predicted proteins | sample 756751 | NCBI WGS metagenome assembly FLOH01 (sample SAMEA4026879, study PRJEB14308) | marine metagenome | biome: coastal water; material: water | depth 74 m
AGGCCATGAAATTTAAACCCAATTGGAATTTAAGAGAATAAAGGAGATCCAATGTCAAAAGAAAAAGTTGTTCTAGCCTATTCAGGCGGGCTTGACACCTCTGTTATATTAAAATGGCTATTGGAGCAAGGCTATGAAGTATTTGCCTATATGGCCAATATCGGCCAGAAGGAAGATTTTCAGGCTGCAGAACAAAAGGCATTAAAAATCGGTGCATCCAAAGTATTTATCGAAGACATGAGAAAAGAATTTGTCACCGATTATATCTTTCCCGTGTATAAAGCCAACACAATATATGAAGGACGATACCTTTTAGGAACGGCCATTGCCCGCCCCATCATTGCAAAAAAACAGATAGAGATTGCAAAGCAGGTCGGCGCCGAGTATGTATCCCATGGCGCAACAGGCAAAGGCAACGATCAGGTCAGGTTTGAATTGTCATACTATGCCCTGAATCCAAAAATCAAGGTCATTGCACCCTGGAAAAACGCTGATTTTTTAAGCACCTTCAAGGGGAGAACCGATCTTCTCGAGTATGCTGAAAAACACGGCATCCCAACAAAACAGTCTGCATCCAAACCCTATAGTGAAGATGATAACCTGCTGCATATTTCCCATGAAGCCGGCATCCTTGAAGACCCTGCCCATGAGTGCGAAGAAAGTATTTATTCCCATACTGTATCCCCGGAAAATGCACCGGACAAACCCACAAAAATCGAAATTGAATTCAAGGACGGCATTCCGGTTAAAGTCACCAATCTTGAAAATAATATAATTAAAACTGACCCGCTTGAACTGTTTGAATACCTCAATGAGCTGGGGAGAGAAAATGGGATTGGCCGACTTGACATGGTCGAAAACCGATTTGTGGGAATTAAATCACGAGGCGTGTATGAAACCCCGGGCGGCACCATTCTCCACGAAGCCCACAAAGACATTGAAGGTGTGGCCATGGACCGGGAAGTGATGCGGCTTCGAGACATGCTGTCTGCCAAATTTGCAGAACTGATTTACAATGGATTCTGGTTCAGCCCTGAAATGGAATTTCTCATGGTGGCCATTGATAAGAGCCAGGAGGTCATTGACGGCTCAGTCACTTTAAAACTCTATAAAGGCACGGCATACCCCGTAGCCAGGACAAGTCCTTCATCCCTGTATGACCAGGATCTTTCTTCCATGGATATTGAAGGCGGTTATAACCAGGAAGATGCGGAAGGTTTTATCAAGATCAATGCCATCCGGCTGATGGCCCACAAAAATATCATAGATAAAAGAAAATAATACAATGCCCTGCCCGGGAGTACCATTTAATCTGCCGGGCAGGAAATTTTATTTTCCTGAAATCGGTTCCACAAACCGAGATTCCGAATCCCAGGGAAAGAGTATCCAGGTATCCTGGCTGACTTCCGTCACATAAGCATCCACCAGAGGTTTACCCGCAGGTTTGGCATATACGGTTGCAAAATAGGCATTCGGAAGCATTTTCCTGACAATCCTGGCTGTTGAGCCCGTGTCCACAAGATCATCAATAATTAAAAGTCCTTCCCCGGAACCATCCATATTCTTAAGGATTTTCGGCTCCCCCTGTTCTTTCCAGTCATAGGTGGAGATGCAGATCGTGTCAATATAGTATATCCCAAGTTCCCGGGCAATAATTGCAGCGGGAACAAGACCGCCCCGGGTGACGGCAACAATCCCTTTCCATGGCTTTTCCCTGTCATGAAGTCTCCATGACAGGGCTTTTGAATCCCTGTGGAGCTGCTCCCATGAAATGGGATAGTTTCGTTTGTATCTGTCCTCTTTGCTATCCATTGATATTCAGGATCCTGTTATCTAAATTCCTTATAATTTTTGACTTTTATCATGTTTGGCTTTATTTTATCCACAAGATATTAAAAAATAAAGGATAAAAATTTTGAAAGATATAAAAGAAAGATGTTTGAACTGTGGTGGAAAACTTTATATTAAACGAACCTGAACAAAAATCTATTTTTGCTGCAGGTCCTGCACCACAAATTATCCCGAAGACAAGTATAAAGATCTTATGGACGAGTACCTTGAAGAGAAACTGGCCAATGTTCCAATAAACAGATTATAATATTTTAAATTCTGTTATGGTTATTTTTCTTAAAATCTGTATCTGTTAATTCCATTTCCATATGCTAACCTGTCCCGAACAAACAATTAAATATCCGCAAAAATGATAAGAACCGCTTAACGAGTCTGGTATGTTTAAACGGATTAAACAAATGGGAGGGAAATGATGAACTTTGAAACACTTCTTGCAGGCAGAACCAAATTGATGGAAGCCAATGCCATAAGGGAAATTTTAAAAGTGATTTCTAAACCTGGCGTGGTATCTCTTGCAGGCGGCATCCCCTTCCCTGAAAGTTTTCCCATGGATATTATAAGGGAACTGACCGACAGGGTCTTGACAAAATACTCATCCAATGCCTTTCAATATGATCTGACCGAAGGATTTATCCCCTTGCGGGAACAGGTCTCTATTCTTCTCGAATCAAGAGGGATTAAGGCCACACCGGATTCTGTCAATATCACCTCAGGCTCCCAGGGCGTGCTGGATGCTGTGGCCAAACTCTTAATTTCCAAGGGTGATAAAATTGCTCTTGAGGCACCCACATATTTAGGGGCACTTTCAGCCTTCAACCCCTATGAACCCACCTATATCCGGATGGATATGGATGATGAGGGACTGGTACCTGAATCCCTGGAAGAAACCCTTAAAAATCATAAAATTAAATTTATCTATCTGGTCCCGACATTCCAGAACCCCACAGGAAGAACCATTACTCTGGAACGAAGGGTTCAGATAGCTGACATCATAAAAAAATATAACGCCCTTCTGGTGGAAGATGATCCCTACAGTGCACTGCGGTATAAGGGTGAAAGTATTCCCGCCATCAAAACCATGGCTGTGGACAATGTCATTTATATCAGCACCCTTTCAAAAATTTTCGCACCGGGCTTAAGAATCGGATTTTACGAGGCACCTAAATTTTTAAGACAATGGCTGGTTCTGGTGAAACAGGGAATTGATCTTCACACCAGTACCTTTAACCAGGCGTTGGCCGCCGAATACCTGGAAGGCAATTACCTTACCTCCCATCTGCCGAAAATCATCCGTCTTTACAAACCCAGACAGGCGGCCATGCTGTCCGCCATAAAGGAAAAATTACCATCTGACTTCACCTGCTCCCCCTCTGATGGGGGCATGTTTCTATGGGTCACAGGCCCCAAAGGATTTGATATGATACACCTTTATCACAAAACCATTGAAAACGGGGTGGCTTTTGTACCGGGAAAATTCTTTTTCACTAATGAAGACGAAGGCATTGAGACCATGCGCCTGAACTATACCATGGCAAATGAAAAAACCATTGATACGGCCATAGGAAAAATTGCCGATTCCATAGCCCATCAATAAAAGAACGTAACAATTTGAAGCAACAAACCAAATCATAAGTATAAGGATTGTGTAAGGTTTCCATTCTATATGACCGCAACTGGAAAAATCATTCAATGATTTAAAAATCGTTGATTATGTGGTAGCGTTCAATATTATAACTTTTTACACTGTATCACCACCTGAACAGGGAGACTTTATGGCTGCATCCTGCTGGTATGTATTGAACCGGAATCATCAATTATTAAAAATAATCATGGCCATTATCTTTTTGTGCATATGGTTTTTGGTGGCAACACTGCCTGTGTTACAGGCTTCTGTCAGCCAGGGCACCCACCAAAGTATCAATATGTCCGATCCTGATTTCCCTGTTTATCCATCCATTAAACCCAATGTTGAATTCTGGGTAGATATATTCACAAAATTCTCAAAATCCCAGGGTGTTATCCATGATACCCGGAACCTTGATATTATTTATGAGATTGTCAGACTTAACACGTCTGAAACCGTAAAAGGCAACAGGCAAAATAAAAGAACAAAAAAAGCCGTGATAAAGAAATATAAAAATATACTCTTAAACCTTTCAAAGGAGAAAAAACCTTTATCAAAAAAAGAGAAACGGGTGGCAGCATTGTTCGGCACCCATGCAACACCATCAGATTTCAAAAATGCTGCATTCAGCATAAGATGCCAGACCGGATTAAAAAAACAATTTAAAGCCGGCCTGATCCGTTCCGGTGCAGTTATAGATGAATTCAGGCGTATTTTCAGATCCCATGGCCTTCCTGTTGATCTTATCTATCTGCCCTGTGTTGAATCTTCCTATAATTTCAGAGCCTATTCCAAATTCGGTGCTGCCGGCATCTGGCAGTTTACATATTCCACAGGCAGGCAGTACATGAAGATCAATTATGTGGTGGATGAAAGGCGCGATCCTTATATCTCCACCGATGCGGCTGCCCGACTGTTGAAAAAAAATTATGCCAGACTGAAAGAATGGCCCATGGCAATCACAGCCTACAACCACGGCCTGGCCGGTATGTTACGGGCTAAAAAATCAAAAGGCTCCTATGAAAAAGTTGTCAAATCCTATCGCAGCCGTTCATTTAAATTTGCATCAAGAAACTTTTATTCTGAATTTCTGGCAGCCAGGATTGTCGCAAAAAATCCTGAAAAATATTTTGGCAACATCGTGCTAAAAAAACCTGTCACATTTAAAGTGCTCAAAACAAAGGGGTATCTGCCGGTAAAAGAGCTGTCCAATATATTAAACATCAGTATACAGGATATCCAGAGCCTGAACCAGTCCTTGCGAAAACCAGTTTTTACTGCACAAAAACATATCCCTAAAGGTTTTTACCTCAAGCTTCCAAAAACCATGACCGTCCCGGATATCAATAAACAGCTGGCAGCATTGTATCAGCACAAACAAAAACCCAGCCGGTTTCACAGGGTTAAAAAAGGAGATACCGCAGGTTCCATTGCCAGGCTCCATTCTGTCAGGCTGCAGGACCTGACGCTTGCAAACAGCATGAATCGCAGGGCAACCATTTATATCGGACAAAATTTAAGGATTCCGGTTAAAGATGAAATCATTATAGCAAAAGCGAAGCCCAGGACCGTTAAACGGCCAAAGAGTGTTAAAAAGAAAATAACGGTTAAAAAAAGGGTTTCCGAAAAAAAAGTGCCCGAACCTGTTTCCAGGCCTATTGCTGAACCCCTTGCTGAACAGGTAAAAAATGAGGTTTACATAAACCCTGATATTGTCACAAGCAATCTTAAGGTTTTTAAAACCTATTTAAAAGGCAATCTTACCATCGGGATAATTAAAGTTGAACCGGAAGAAACTCTGGGTCACTATGCAGACTGGCTTCATATTCAGACCCGGGAGATCCGGGCCTTGAACGGGTTTAAATATGGAACACCTATCTCCATTGCTCAAAAGATAAAAATCCCCCTGAAGAAAAAAACAGTGCTGGAATTTGAAGAACAGCGGTATGAATTTCACAAAGAAATCGAGGAAGATTTTTTTGAGGCCTTTTTGGTTCAGGGGATTGACTATTATGAAGTAAAAAACGGGGACAATGTCTGGACGCTATGTTTAAATGAGCTGGAAATTCCTTTATGGCTCTTGAAAAAATATAACCCTGAAATAAATTTCAGTTCCCTTCAGCCATTGCAGAAAATCAAACATCCCATTGTAACCAAACGTAAGAACATCCTTTAAAGCAAATATTTTTAAAACGGTGTTTAACCTGGATGAATATTTTTATTTTCCGAATTTTCTTTATCTATTCAGTGATGTCCGGTTAGGTTTTTGCATGATATGATTTTTTGTATTCATTCACGGGGTTATTCAGCGATTATAAGTGATTAGAATTATAAACAAAACTAACCGTATTGTAACCCATTGAAATAATTATAAAAAAATCTAGATTTTTTATTTTTACTATGTTATGCTCCATTCATGGAGTTAAAAAGACCATTTTCAGATGAAGATTTTCAAGCAACACCGGAGCCGGTTCGACGCTATATTGTCCAGTTGGAGAACGTGGTAATCAAGTTATTAAAAGAAACCGAGGATTTAAAAAAGCGTGTCACAGAGCTGGAAAATAGGCTCAATAAAAATTCACAAAATTCCAGCAAACCGCCTTCATCTGATCCGCCATACAAAAAGCCTCCCAAAAAGAACAAGAAGAGTAAGCGTAAGCGAGGCGGACAAAAAGGGCACAAAGGCCATCAACAAAAATTAATGGAGCCGACTTCAAAAAATATACTATTTCCTGAAACATGTAGTTGCGGAGGCTCCTCCTTTGATCCAGAAAGTATAAAGCCATTTTATACACATCAGGTGATAGAATTACCGGAAATCCAAATGGATATACTGCATTTTATTCTCAATCAGGGAAAATGTACTCAGTGCGGAAACGTTGTGAAAGCACGGCTTCCCAAAGAACACCAAACCGGATATGGTCCAAGACTCAGTGCACTGATCGCTGAGGTCAGCGGAATACAGGGAAACAGCCGTGAGACGGTACGTACGTTCTGCCAGTCAGTTCTCGGATTTTCAATATCTTCCGGTACAATCCAAAAAGTGATTGACCGGGCATCCAGGGCGTTGAAGCCGGCATACGACAAAATAGGTAACATAGCCCGCAATAACGAGATCAATTATATTGATGAAACGTCATGGTTTCAGCAGGGTGCACTGAACTGGCTGTGGGTCATGGTCAACAATACTGTTGCATATTTCATGATTCACAAAAATAGATCAAAACAAGCCTTCCTGGAACTGATTCAGGATTGGGAAGGTATCCTGGTCAGCGACAATTACGGTGTATATCAAAAATGGGCTAACCTCAAACAGACATGTTTGGCCCACCTGATCCGAAAAGCCAAAGCCCTTGGTGAAAGAAAAGATCCCACCACCAAACAATTCGGTCAACAGATAGCCAAGGAGCTTCAACTACTTTGTCATTGGGCAAAAGTATTTCCAGATGATCAGGAATGGCGGGATTTTTATCAACGTTTCACAGATCTGATTTTTGATCATCAGGAAGTAAAAGGAGAAACAGGAACAATGGCGCGTTCGCTGATCAGACATATTGAATCTCTTTGGTTATTCCTTGATATCGTTGAAGTCGAACCGACCAACAACCTTGCCGAACGTGTATTGCGCTATGGTGTCCTATGGAGAAAAAGAAGTAAGGGCACACAAAGCCAGAAAGGAAACCACTGGGTGGAGCGGATACTGTCATTCAAACAAACATGTTCAATCCGGTCTTTGGATTCTTTCCCACTACTTGTTGAACTGTTGGACTCATATTTCAAAGAACAAGAACCAGATCTTTCATGGATCTGATCGGTAATTACTCATTAACCCCGTGAACGGATACAAAACAATTGCATTTTATTTCCCCTTGCAATAAACTAACCGGACACTACTGATTTATTGTAGCCGATGATGAACAAATATTAAGGTTCTGCCAAAGCCTTTTAAAAAAAGGATGCTAAAACAGCATAAAACAATGCTAAACATAGGGAAACAATGGGCTGACAGAGTGCGACAATTCCTTTTTAATTCAATCGTAAAAATAATTAAAACACCCCAAGACAGCCTTAAACGCATTTACGAAGATAAGATTGTACAGGTTCTTTATAAACAGTCCAGGATAAGCCTGCCCGGTACCTGGATTACGGCTTTGCTTGCTGTCACTGTTTTCTGGAGAGAGGCGGAACACAAGTTGCTGCTGACATGGTTTTTTTTGTATTCAGTTTATCTGGTTGTAAGGCATCTTATCTGTTTGTACCACAGTCACCCGAACAAAAGCAGGGTCAGCAGTGCAGCAAAAATTATGATTTTCGCTATCATGTCGGGTATCTCAGGATCATGCTGGGGATATCTGGCGATCCAGTTGATTCCTGAAGTTTCTACAACCTATGATGTTGTTGTATTTCTGTTTGCCGGTGGACTGAGTGCCTCGGCTGTTGCATCCTATGCTGTTGCTTTAAAAGTCTCTTATTCATTTATAATTCCTTTCATAGGCTCTATCCTCTGGATAGCTGTTTTCCAGGAAAGCAGCATCCATTTGACCATGGCTGCCATGATGCTTCTGTATATGATTGTGTTACTGATGACCAACCGGCAGATGAATCTCTCCGTTGTTGAGTCGTTTCATCTTGAAGCAAAAAACATCCAATTGGTGGCGGACCTGAAAAAGGCCAAGACGGATCAGGAAAACCTCAACAGGGAGCTGGTAGAGGAAATCAATCTGAAGAAAAGTGCTGAAATCGATTTAAAAAAAAATTTAGCGGTTCTTGAATCCGCAAAAAAAGATATTGAAAAGGTAGATAATGCCAAAGGTATTTTCCTGGCCACCATGAGCCATGAAATCAGAACACCGCTTAATATTATTATCATGGCCGCCAATAAGCTGAATAAAACAAAAAGAAACCCGGAAAATGTCAATTATGCAGAGATGATCCTCTCTTCAGGAGAGGTCCTGCTGCGGTTTGTCAATGAAATCCTAGACCATGCCAGCATTGATTCCAAAAAGATAAAACTTGAAATTGCAGAATTCAATCTCAGAAAACTGCTGGAAAAAATCCTGCAGATCTATCAACCTGAATTCAAAAAAAGGGCGATCGGGTTGCACTATGAATTTGATGCAGATGCCGGTGAGATAATGATCCAAGATCCCTTCCGCGTCAGACAGATCATGATCAATCTGCTGGATAACGCCCTTACGTTTACTTTGTCAGGCAGGATTTCAGTCAAGGTGATGCCCGGTGAAAACAGCAATGGCAGAAAGGTCTGGTCAATTTTAGTATCTGATACTGGCGAAGGGATTTCAGCCAGCAGGATAGCCGATATTTTTGAGCCCTTTGTCCAGGCCGATTCATCAAGTACGCACAGGCGCAAAGGAGCAGGCCTGGGGCTTTCCATCTGTAAAAAACTGGTGGATCTCATGGGGGGAGAAATTGGGGTCAAGAGCTCGCTGGGCAAAGGAACATCGTTTCAACTCACCCTTCCAGAGCTTGAAAAAACAGATAAAAACAGGTCTCCTGCCGCTAATGTATTCAAAAAGGGCAGGAAAAAATCTTTTAATGAACAGTGGCGGATACTTCTGGCTGAAGATGACGCTGTGAACAGTTTTCTGATCCAAGACCTTCTGGAGCAGGCAGGCCACCAGGTATGCGCGGTTGATAACGGTGCCAAGGCGATTAAAGCAGTTGATTCAGAGCCATTTGATCTGGTGCTTATGGATATCAACATGCCGGTGATGGATGGTCTCCAGGCAATCCATGCCATACGGGAACAGGAAAAAAACAGCGGCCGCCGTCTGCCGGTTATTGCCCTGACAGCCATGGTATTTTCAGATGACAGGGATAAGTGCCTGGTGGCAGGGGCAGACGGGTTTCTTGCAAAGCCCATCTCCCCTGACAGCCTCATATCGGCTGTTGGACGGTTTGTTGGGTCAACAGGAAGGCCAGGGGCTGTTCATCCGGCAACAGGACCCCGAAGAATTGTCATGGATGACTTGCTGCAGCGATCCAGCGGTCGAATGGAAGTGATGGAGAATATGGTCAACCTTTTTTTAAAGAAAGTTCCCAAAGTCCGTCATCAGATTGAACAGGCGGCTGCAACGGAAGATACAGTGTCTTTAAGGCAGGCTGCCCATAAACTCAAAGGAATGGTCTCATTTTTTACAGACAAAGGCCTTTTGATTACAATCCAGGAAGTTGAACGTGCATCTGCCCTGGGTTGCCTGGGGGATATCAACCAGATTCTTCCTGATTTACTAGAAGAGCTTGATCGCTTCATCTGTGAATTAAAGAATATTCAAACCGGACAGGAACAATAAAATCCAATGAATAAAAAGCAACGGCTGCTCATAGTTGATGACGATGAAAGTTTCCGCTATATTATCTGCGTTTATCTCACTGATGCCGGGTTTGATGTAAGCTCTGTATCTTCCGGGAAAACAGCCCTTCAATTTCTGCAGGATAGCGGACCGGTTGATCTGATCATTTCAGACCATTTCATGCCCGGCATGGATGGTCTGGAACTGCTGAAACAGATAAAAAAACAGTTCGGTGATATCCCCTTCATCATTGCCACAGCCCATGGAGCAATAAACAGAGCAGTCATCCTGCTGAAAGAGGGGGCCAATGATTATCTTCTGAAACCAGTTGATCAGGACGAGCTCATTCAGGTTGTGAAACGCTCTTTGGCTTACCGCGACACATCCCTGGAAAATCGCCGGTTAAAATTTCTTTTAGACAGCCACACAGGTTCACAAAGCATTCAAACCCGCTCTCCGGCAATGCTCAAAACCCTTCAGTTAGCTGAAAAGGTATCTCAAAGCCCGTCAACCACGGTGGCCCTGCATGGTGAAAGCGGTACAGGCAAAGAGGTACTTTCGCGCATAATCCACTCTGAGACCGACCAATCCAACGGTCCTTTTGTCGCGATTAACTGCGCTGCCATCCCGGATGGTCTCATTGAAAGTGAGCTGTTCGGTCATGTCAAAGGCGCTTTTACCGGTGCCGATTCACTCAGGACGGGCAAATTCGAGCTGGCAGCCAAAGGAACCATTCTGCTGGATGAAATCGGAGAGATGCCGCTTCGTATCCAGGTCAAGCTTCTGAGAGTTCTCCAGGAACGTGAGTTTGAAAAAACAGGTTCAAATACCCTGATCCCGCTCAATGCCAGGGTGATTTGTTCAACCCACCAGGATCTGGAGAAACTGGTCAGAAAAAAACAGTTCAGAGAAGACCTGTTTCATCGTATTTCGGTCTTTCCAATCACTGTTCCGCCATTGCGGGACAGAAAAGAGGATATCCCGATTTTTGCCCGGTTTTTTCTGGATTTGTTCAACCAGCAGACCGGTAAAAAAATTCAGGATATCTCCGCTAAAGCCCTCGATCTAATGACGGCATATCCCTGGCCGGGAAATGTAAGGGAATTTAAAAATTGTATCGAAAGGGCCTTTATTCTTGCGGAAGGTATTTCAATCCTGCCTGAACATCTGTCGATTCGGCCCTTGGTGAATCAAAAGCCCCTTTCAGCGTCCGGCACGATAGATCTCAGGATTTCAATTGATCGAAACCAGTTTTCCCTGGACGCGATCGTAGACAAAGTGCTCCAGATGTCCCTGGAAGAATTTAACCAGAACAAAACCCTGACAGCCAATTATCTCAAGGTCAACAGGAAAATATTTTACCGCAGAAATTTATAGACCGCCCTGTCCCAAAAAGGGACATGTGCCCCTAAATGTCCCTGCCGCTTAACAGTCATTAAAATGTTAACCAATTGAATTTTTAAGATTATTTTGTCATGGCATACTTATTGAATACCATGGTTTGAAAGGGATGTCCCTGAAACACCGGGTTTCAGCAGACAATACCATAAATAATCAGCATGGAGGTAACAACATGGCAATTAAAAAAGCAAAAGAATTTTTAGCGTTTGTCAATGCGAATGAAGAAGTGAAAAAAGCGATGGCGGGATTTACAATGGAGGAGCTTAAGCAGGTGGCCCTGGAATTAAAAGGGGACGGCCCTTTAAGTGATGATGATCTGGACAGCATTGCCGGCGGTGGCTGTCTCATCTGTGGGTAAAACCAGCTGAAGTTTTTTGATCACTCTTACAGGGCCCCTGGAAACGGGGCCCTGGTATCCGTATGTCAGATGAAATTTCAGGAAGGCGCAGCATGGAAAATTCAAAAAGAAAACAGGTGATTTCAAGTATGCACCTGCTGGTCACCCAGCGGTGCAACCTGAGATGTATTTACTGCTATGGACAAAATCAGCAGCTGCCCCATGAAGACATGTCATTTCAGACTGCAAGAAAATCCATAGACTGGCTGTTTGAAAACTGCGGGGATAGTAAAGCTGTCCGCATTGAATTTTTTGGCGGGGAGCCGCTTCTGAACTTTACGCTGATCAGGCAGGCTGTGAATTATGCTGAGGAACAGGCAGAAAAATTACAAAAAAGTGTTCATTTCACCATGACCACGAATGCAACCCTCATGACGCAAAAAGTGGTCCGGTTTTTAAATCAGCATCAGATTAAAACCATGATCAGTTTGGACGGGCCCGCCCATATTCAAGACCGTCAGCGTCCTATGAAAAACAGCGGTAAAAGTCATGAGGTCGTTCTTTCAAACCTTCAGGCCCTTTTTTCAGCTGCACCTGGAATTGTTGCAGGATGCCGGGCCACCCTCAGCGGTTCTGTCAGTGACCGTGACGCCTGGAAAATCAAGCAGTATCTGTGGGGCCTCGGGTTCAATGCTGTTTTTGTCTCCCCTGCCACACCGTTGTTTTCACAAGGAATCTGCAGCGATCAACGCAAGGCGCAGATTGCTTCAGCCACCTATATGATTGAGCAGGAAGCCAACCGGTTTTTATCCCTGGTCAGGGATAGAGATAAAAGCAGGCTGAATCAGTATAAAGCCGGATTGCTGCTTTTGACCCTCAAGCGGATATTGAATACAGATACACGCCGGTACCGCTGCAGTTCAGGCAGATCAAGTATTGCTGTCAGCCATGATGGCCGGATTTATATCTGCCACAGATTTGTGGGAATGGAAAATTTTTGCATTGGGTCTGTTTTTAATTTTTCACCCCAAAAATTCGGATTTTTTGAAAGATACAAAAAATTACCGGATAAATGCATGGGGTGCCAGGCAAATATTTTATGTTCTGGCGGATGCCTGCATGAGAATATGGCGGTTAACGGTATACCGATGGAACCGGCAGAAGATCTGTGCAGGATCACTTTGAAGATTGTCAGCTGCGCCAGACAAATCAGCAGCTGGCTGAGTAAGGACGATACAAGTTTTTTGAAAACTCAGTTATTGCTATGAAAGGAGTTACGATAAATGGAACCTGTTGATATCTGTCTGGTATCCATGCCGTTCAAACGGATCGATACGCCGAGCCTTGCCCTGGGTCTGCTTTCTGCCGGGACAAAACAAGAGGGATTCAGCACCAGCTGCATTTATGCAGCTTTCTGGCTGGCTGAAATTACAGGGGTCAAACATTACAAACTCCTGGAGCTGCTGCAACAGGCGCCCACATTTTACGGGGAATGGCTCTTTTCAGAGACTGCATTTCCAGGAAACTGCCCGGATAATGATCTGTTCTTCAGGGAAAAACTTAAGAGGGACCGCATCTTGTCTGTATTGCTTCAACAGGAGTGGTTCAAAAATGCTTTTGAAAGTCCGGATCACATTTTTGATATTCTGGTTGACATCAAAAAGAGCATTCCGGATTTCGTGAAAAAAACCGCAGACCGTATTCTTGCCATGGGGCCTGAAATAGTCGGGTGCTCATCTTCATTTCAGCAGCATCTGGCTTCCATTGCGCTGCTGCGCGTTATCCGGGAAAAAAATCCCGGTGTGACAACTGTGATGGGCGGGGCCAATTGTGAAGGGATCATGGGGGTCAACTTGAAGAGAATTTTTCCCTTTATCAGCTATGTTGCCACAGGCGAGGCAGACACCACTTTTCCAAGGCTTTGCCGCCTCATCCTTGAACGGACCGATATCCTGTCTGCGAAGCTGCCGCAGGGCTTTGTGTCGGATCAGAATCTGCCGTTTTACACAAATACAGCTGACACAGGACTGCTACATCCGAAAACAGCTGATCTGGACAGCCTTCCCCTGCCGGATTTTGATGACTATTTTGATCAGCTGACTGGATTCAAATACAGCAGGGCCCTTAAACATCCCACCTTGATTCTTGAAACTTCCAGGGGCTGCTGGTGGGGGCAGAAATCTCCCTGTAGTTTCTGCGGTCTCAATTCCGGGACCTATGAATACCGGAAAAAGAAACCGGAAAAGGCGTTTTCAGAAATCCTCGAACTGTCTGAAAAATACGGGGTCGACAAGATTCTGATGGCAGATAACATTCTGGCCATGGATTATTGTCACTCTTTTATGCCGCTGGTGTCCGGCAGCTGGCCGTCCAAATTTGTTTTTTTCTGGGAGGTCAAGGCAAATCTGGCCCATACCCATGTCAACTCCCTGAGGAAAGCCGGGGTTCGGCTTATTCAGCCTGGAATAGAACATCTGGAAAACAGGTGCCTCAAGTTGATGAACAAGGGGACCAATACGCTGACCAATGTTGCACTGCTGAAATTCGCACTGGAAAACGGAATATGGGTGGCATGGAATTTTCTGCTGGACAGTCCTGGAGAAAAGGACGACTGGTATGAAACGTTGTGCCGGTGGCTGCCGTATGTTTTTCACCTGCAGCCGCCCAGCGGTATTTCATCCATCCGGTTTGACCGCTTCAGCAGCTACGGTCAGCATCCGGAACGGTTCGGTCTGAACCTGGTGCCAAGAGAAGAGTACCGTCACCTGTATCCTCTCTCCGCAGGTGATATTTCCTCTATTGCCTATTATTTTGAAGATACAACGGATGTCCAGGAGTACCGAGGCGGTGTCAGCAAAGAGAGGCTCAAGAAGCTGGTGGCACAGTGGCACGTTTTTTTTAACGCCAATCCTTCAGGGAGCGGCCTGATCATCAGACAGGAGCCCGGCAGCTCCGTCATCATTGACAAACGTCCCTGCCGTATACTGAAGGAGCCGACGGTTATTGACGGCCATACCGATCTGATCTACCGCAGCTGCCGTTCGCCTATATTAGCAGATGTCCTGTTCAGGGAGCTGTCCAGTCAAAAGCTTTCTCTTGACAGGAAGGCCTTTGACACGAGTATCCATTATCTTAAGGAAAACCGCCTGGTACTGGAGATCGATCATAAGCTGCTGAGCCTGGCCGTTGCAGATACAGCGCTGGTCCGGCCCCTTGTGACGGATGGGATGTTCAGGGACCGGAGTGCCAAAGCGCTCTATTTCCGGCAATATGCTGCTGAAGCCTGCCTGCCTGCTGAAGAAGAGGTAGGTGCATGAAAACACGAAAAGACAACCGTCATGACAGCAGCAGAATGCATTCTTTTTCAGTTCATGGCAAACCCTGGCTTTTTGACCCGGATACCTTAAGGATCTATTCTCAGGACAAGCCTTTGGTGCAAAGCAAGACTTCCGTCAATCAAGATGAATACGGGTTAATCGATCCTGTGCACACACTTGAAGGCTATCTGCTCATCATCACAAATAGGTGCAATTTAAGATGTACCTATTGTTTTGCAGACGGCGGCAGCTACCGGCTCGAACCCGGCAGTACCATGAGTGTTGATACGGCATGCCTGGCTCTGGATTATCTGGTTGAAACAAGCAGAAAAAAGGTTTTCATGGTGGTCTTTTTCGGCGGGGAGCCATTGATGGAATTTGATTTGATACGGCAAATCGTCGATTACTGGGAAAAATATTATTCCGGCAAAAAAAAAGTGGTTTTCGGGATTGTAACCAATGGGACCCTTTTAAATAAGCGCGTACTTCAATACTGTAGCAGCAAAAAAATAAAACTGTTGATCAGCCTTGACGGGGAGAAACAAGATCATGATGCCGCCCGCAGGTATGAAAACGGTGCAGGAACCTATGACAACATTACACGAAATCTTGATTTAGCGCGGCAGTGCCTGCCGGAAAATGACCTGGCCTGCTCTTGTACCTTAACCCGGACAAATATGCAGGTCAGCCGATTGTTCCACCATATGGCCGATCTCGGGTTCTCCAGAATGGATTTCCAGATGGAAAACATATTTGACGCAACCTCTGCTTTGAAGAGTCCTGATATGCATGCGCTTGCAGCCGGCTTTAAAACCTTGTTCCATGATCTGGCAGAATCAGGCAGGATTGGAGAATTCAAACGGATCGATATTGTCTATAAATTTTTAACAGCCCTGGAGCAGAGAAAAAAGAACCGGTATTTCTGTTACACAGGGCGGACCCGTTATGCTGTTTCACCTGAAGGGGATCTGTATCCCTGCATTTTTTTTGCCTCACAGCATATGTACTGTTTCGGCAATGTCAGCTGTGGCATCACCAGGCCGGATATCCTTCAGTCGTTTGCTGAAAACAGGGTTGAGAGCAAGCCTCCCTGCCGGGAGTGTTTTGCCAGGCATCTGTGCGGCGGCGGCTGCGCCTTTGCTGCCCGTCTGGCCGGCGGCAGCATCGCAGGAGTCAGCCCCGCCTTATGTGTTTTGTACCGGCAGGTGGCGGCGCTGTGCCTGGAATATGCGGTGATGACCGGGCAGATCGGTGAACAGAATTCAAAGGAAGTGTATCATGCATAAGGTCAAGTGGTATGTTGTGACAGCCGTTTGGCTGCTTTTTCAGACCTGTGTCGGCCTTATGATGGTTCTTCCCGTCCGGGCGGAACAGGCTTCGCTTACCCTGGGCCGGGCCGTCGAGACAGCCCTGGAAATTCAGGCGGACATCCTCCTTGCAAAACAGGATGTGCTGGCTGCAAAGGCAGATATTCAGAAAGAGCAAGGACAGTTTGATCCTGTCATCACGGTTGACAGCGGATTTGAACAGGCAAGGAGCCCTTTGTCGGAATCGCTGGGGACAGAAAAACTTAGGACCGATACCGCATTTATTGAAGTAGAAGTCAGCAAAAAAATGGAAAACGGTATCATTCTGGCGCCTAAAGTAACACTCTCTTCCCTGAGAGAACCTGTAACCTATAGTGACACCCAGAATACAGCGGATATCTTATTTTCAGTAATCATTCCCCTGATGAGGGGAAAAGGAAGGGATGTCACTCTGGATGAATTTTTCGCTGTTAAAAAAGAGTATGAAGCTGCAAAGCATAAATTGTACCATCGTGCCGCCCTCACCATACTGAAGGTGGTACAATCCTTTTGGGAATACTGGCATGCCTTCACCGTCCTTGATCTACTGGCCCAGTTTGAAGCGGATACAAAAGCCGGCGTTCAAAACACACGGTATCTCATTTTTGCTGATGTGCTTCCGGCGGGCGAACTTTTCCATATGGAGGCAGCTCTGGAATCCAGGATACTGGCAAGGGTAGAGGGAGAGCAGAAGCTTGCTGCTTCCCGCCATGCCCTCGGTCTGGCCATGGGGCTTGAAACCGATCAAATTGCGCATTTGGCCTGGCCGTCTGCCAGGGCTGTGGAGCCCGGCAGCGTGGCAGACAAGAGCGCATGGATTGATCCTGACCGGTTCATTCAAACAGCCATGACCTGCCGTGAAGACCATGTTGAACTTAAGGCGCTTCTTGAGGCTGAAAAGATCAGACTGCATGCCAGGACCGACGACTGCTTGCCGAAAATCGATTTGACACTTTCAGCAGGATATTCCGGATTAAAGGAGGGCAGCAGGTATCCGAATGATTTCATTGCTTCACCCGTGAACAATATTCCAGGCGCAAGTGTTGCTGCCGGTCTGTCATTCAAGCTGCCATGGCATAACTATGAGGCCGTTGGCAGCTATATACGGAAACAGGCCGAATATCGCAAAGCAAAGATCAGGGTCGGTGATCTGGCCCGCCGGATCGGTTCAGATGTCAGGCTTGCTGTTTTAGAATACAGGAATTTAACTGTCCGGGTGTCCGGGGCGAGAAAGGCGTTGCTGCTTTACAGCCAAGCACTGGCCAATGAACGTGAAAAATTCGAGCTTGGGACCAGCACGCTGACAGATATCATTGCTGCAGATCAAAATCTTTTGGACGCAAAGCTGGAAGAACTGTCCATACTGCGGGATTTTTCAATGGTGATTGCTCGTATGGCTTTTGAAACAGGGATGCTGGTTAAAGGAAAAGACGAATATCTTCAAGTGAATCTGGGCCGGATTACCCGTTTGCCTGAGACTTGGGAGTAATATTCACACGATAGGACAGGATAAAGGAGACACATGGATGTCCAGGGATCTGTTTAGAAAAAAAGCACTTAAAAAACTGGTTTCACCGGAACAGCTCGATCAATTGATGACGGTTACCACTCCGGGTGGGTGGCTGGCTGTTTTGACGGCCGCCCTGATCGTGGGAGCAGCAGTTTTTTGGGGTATTCAGGGGAATGTGCCGACCCGGGTGCATGGAAACGGTATACTGATGAAACATGAAGGACTCCAGTCAATTGTGTGTGAAACATCAGGCCGGATAACGCAGGTACATGCCAGAACTGGCCAGACAATCGCTTCAGGAGATGTCATTGCCCAGATAGGTCATCATAAACTTGCCGAAAAAATACAGATCAGCAGGTCTGAATTGGAAACCATGGTCAGTGATCAGGAACGGATTTCCAGGCAGCGTAAAAACCAGCTCCTTCTGAAACATAAAGAAGCGGATCAGGAAATCCGGCTTCAACAACAGCAGATTGAAAAATTTGAGACCATTACCCGCCATTTGTCCAACACCCACAGCCAGATGGGTCAGCTGTATAAAAAAGGGCTGGTCACAGAACAGAAAGTGTTTTCCGTGGAAAAAGAGATAGACAGGGTCCAGATGGATATTCTGGTCTGCAGGGACAGGATTACAATGCTGAAAGATGAAAAAATATTTATTGACGACAGTTTCAAGGTAGAGGAATTTGCTGCAGCTGCCGCGCTTGAAAAAGCCAGAAACCGGCTTGGATTGCTTTCGGATGAATTTGAGACTGGTTCGCAGATTGTCAGTTTCAGTTCAGGGACACTGATAAAACTGCTTGTGGGAAAAGGAGACCTCCTGAACAAAGGGGATATTGTGGCAGTGCTTGAATTTTTAGGCAGTTCGACAGACAAAGATCTTGAAGCATTTATTTTTGTTCCTGCACTGGAAGGCAAAAAAATCAAAAAGGGGATGAAGGTGCATGTGTCACCATCCACGATCCGGCAGGAAGAGTATGGATTCATACATGGATCGGTCAGTGACGTTTCTGAATTTCCGGTTTCGCGTAAAGAAATGATTCATTTATTGAAAAATGAGGACCTGGCAGACGAGTTTCTCAAGTCAGGCCCCCCGGTTCAAGTCAAAATTGAACTGGAAACAGATCCTGAAACCCAGAGTGGTTTTTCATGGTCTTCTGTAAAGGGACCGCCTGTTAAAATAACTCCAGGCACCTTGTGCACTTCAAAAATAACAGTGAAAAACCAGTCGCCGATCAGCCTGGTGATTCCCTTTTTGAAAAAAACATTTCTTGGAAACGGGATTGAATAGGAGAGCCGGATGAGAAAGTGGAGACGAAAACGGGCCAAAACCCCAACAGTCCTCCAGATGGAGGCTGTGGAGTGCGGTGCCGCTTCCCTTGCAATGATCCTGGCCTATTTCGGGCGGTGGGTTCCCCTGGAAACCCTCAGGGAGGAGTGCGGTATTTCAAGGGACGGCAGCAAAGCCGGTAATTTACTCAAAGCAGCAAGAAAGTATGGGCTTGAGGCTGTCGGTTACAAAAAAGAGGTCAATGATCTCAAAGGGCTTGAGCTGCCCATGATCATATTCTGGAATTTTGCCCACTTTCTGGTTCTGGAAGGAATTAAAAACAACCGTGTTTATCTCAACGACCCCTCTGTGGGACCCAGGGTCGTCACCCTTGAAGAGTTCAGCCAGTCGTTTACCGGGATTGCCCTGACCTTTAAAAAAACGTCCGGATTTGTCAAGGGAGGAGAGAAACAGACCATTGTCAAAGGCATCACTAAGCGCCTGAAAGGGTGCAGGACCGCCCTTGGGCTTGTGGCTGCCGCTGGATTTGTCATGGTTGTTCCAGGTCTGGTGATCCCTGTATTTTCAAAAATTTTTGTAGATGACATCCTAATCGGCAGACTGGGGGACTGGTTTCGGCCCCTTCTTTTGGGCATGGCTCTGACTGCTGTACTGCGGGGGGCCCTTACCTGGATACAGGAATATTACATGCTGCGGCTGGAGACCAAAATGGCCTTGACAGCATCAGCTAAATTTTTCAAACATGTATTCAGCCTTCCGGTGAATTTTTTCTATCAACGCTTCCCTGGCGAGATCGGCAGCAGGGTGCAGATCAATGATTGGGTTGCAAAGCTCCTTTCAGCCGATATAGCGGTCAATGCACTCAATATTGTCATGATTTTTTTTTATGCCCTGTTAATGCTTTTTTATGACAAAATGCTGACCGGGATCGGTATTGCTGCGGCTGTGATGAATTTTGTGGTGCTCAAACTGGTATCCAGACGACGCAGGGATCTGAACATGCGCCTGCTGCAGGATCAGGGCAAGCTGATGGCCTCTACCATGTATGGAATTCAGGCGATTGAAACCCTTAAAGCCACAGGAGCGGAATCGGATTATTTTTCCCAATGGTCTGGTTATCACGCCAAGGCAATGAATACACGCCAGCATCTCGGGCTGTATGATCAGATGTTATCTGTGGCCCCGGTATTGCTGATGACGCTTACCCAGGCGGCCGTCCTGGGAATGGGCGGCCTGAAGGTGATGGCAGGGGAGATGAGCATGGGGATGCTGGTGGCCTTTCAAAGCCTGATGATCTCTTTTCTTCAGCCGGTCAACCTTCTGATCAACCTGGGAGGCATGCTTCAGGAAGCTGATGGGAACATGCGGCGCCTGGATGATGTCTTTCAATACCCGGCCGACAAAAGCTTTGCAGCCCCGGATACTGCAAAGCGACAACCGGTTTCAGCCGCTGATGGACCGGTCAAGCTGACCGGTGCAATTGAGCTCAAGCATATAACCTTTGGCTACAGCCTTCTTGAACAGCCTCTTGTTCAGGATTTCAACCTTACCCTTTCCCCGGGCAGCCGGGTTGCCCTGATCGGCGGATCAGGCTCGGGAAAGTCCACCATTGCCAAGCTGGTGGCAGGCCTGTACGTACCCTGGGAGGGGGAGGTCCTGTTTGACGGTCGGGCAAGGTCAGATATTTCCAGGGACATACTGACAAATTCAATTGCCATGGTCGACCAGGAAATTTTCATGTTTACCGGCACTGTTCGCGAGAACCTGACACTTTGGGATGATACCCTATCAGAGCCCAGGATAATTAAAGCAGCCAGAGACGCATGTATCCATGAAGATATTTCCAGTCGAACCCGGGGATATGACAGCCCGGTCGAAGAGGGCGGGATAAATTTCAGCGGAGGCCAGCGTCAGCGCCTGGAAATTGCCAGGGCGCTGGCAGGAGAACCTGCCGTGGTGATCATGGATGAGGCGACCAGTGCGCTGGATGCAACCACTGAAAAAGAGGTGGATGACAATATCAGACAGCGCGGTTGTACCTGTTTGATTATTGCACATCGATTAAGCACTATCAGAGATTGTGACGAAATTATCATCCTCAAACAGGGAAAAGTGGTCCAGAGAGGAAGCCATGAAGATTTGGTCAAAGAACAGGGCGCATACAAGGAGTTAATTGAGGCACAATAGATCAGATCCTCATTATGGAAAATATTTCAAAAGGAACACCACATGCAGGATAATTTTTACAATGAGACCGGTGATGCGTTTGAAGTGTCAGGGAATACACCTTTTTTTCTGAATCACAGCAGCAGCATCTGGTATATCAGCCGTGGCAGCATTGATCTATTCGCCGTTACCATGGCTGGTGAAAAACCTGTCGGACCCAGGCAGTTTTTGTTTCGCGTGGATCAAACCCATCTTTTTTTTGGCCTGGGCTTAAAAGAAAGTTCGGAAGAGGTCGGCATCCTTGCCGTCGGCACTGCAGGCAGCAAGGTGAGATGCTTTGACAGGCAGACGATGCGTAAGATGCTGGCAGATCCTTATTTGAACCGGAAATCTCTCAGAGAAGTGGAAATTTGGCTTGCCCGTTTTCCCGGTTGCATTCAGCAGAAACGCGCTCCCAGAGACACCATTGTCCTTGAAAACAATCAATCCCTGGATGTAAAATCCGGAGACTGTCTCAGGGCGGGAAAAACCTTGCTGTGGGTTGAAATGCCGGACAACAGCGGCAGTTTTATGGGATATCTTGATGTTTCATCCAAAGACGGTATCGTCTGTCTTCCGCTGCCGGCTGCCGGCTGGATTGCCTTCAGCAGGGAATGCAACATTTGCGCAGCAGCCCAGATGCCGGAGATCCCCGGACTCTTCAAATGTATTGATAACTTCCACAACCTGATTTTGATGGGCATACAAACCAGTATCACCGCAAAAAATAACCAAGAAACAATGCGTTTGGAAAAAAGGGCCAAAAGCCGGATCAATGCCTTTCAAGAATCCCTTTCTGGGATCGCGTCTGTCCTGGGTAAAGCTGAAATCACTAAACCGGTGCAGGATCAGGATAACCTGCTTTCTGCCTGCAGGAAAATCGGGCAGAAGGCCGGTATCGATTTTGTTGCACCATCATCCGGGCCGGAAGATAAAATGATCCGGCTTCATGCCATTGCCAAGGCTTCAAGGGTCAGGATGCGAAAAGTACTGCTGGAAAACCGGTGGTGGAAAAATGACAATGGACCGCTGCTCGGATTTATCGGGGAGGAACGTCTGCCTGTTGCACTGCTTCCGATTTCTCCGGGGAAATATGAATGTTTTGATCCAGCGGCTCTTTCATCAGAATTTGTTACCCTGGATGTTGCAAAGTCACTGGATCTATTTGCCTATACGTTTTATCGACCCTTTCCTGAGCATTCTCTAAAAGGGATGGAAATCTTGAAGTTTGCCGCTTCAGGATGTGTCAAAGATATGGTGCACCTGGTGATGATAGGGCTTTTTACTGGAGTGCTGGGATTGATTGCTCCTTTTGCCACAGGCATTGTTTTTGACAGTGTCCTGCCTGAAGCGGCTGCAGGCAGGTTAATGCAGGTAATGATGATTCTTCTGGTTGCAGCATTTTCAGTGGCGATGCTTGAGGTTGCCAAAGGGATTGCGCTGCTTCGCGTTGAATGCCGAATGGATGCTTCATTGCAGTCTGCTGTCATGGACCGGCTGATGTCCCTTCCGGCCGGTTTTTTCAGAAACTATACGTCAGGGGATCTGTCCGAGAGGACCCTTGGGATAGGCAAGATCAGAGAACTTGCTTCCGGAACTACTGCCCAGGGTATCCTTGCAGGGATATTTTCTTTGATCAACTTTTTTTTGATGGTCTGGTATAGTAAAAAGCTTGCCCTGCTGGCCATGCTGATCGGGTTGGCCGGCTTTGGCGTTATCGGAGGAATCGGTTTTGTAAAAGTTAAAAATGAACGCAAACTCGCCTGGATGCAGGGCAGGATTTCAGGCATGGTGCTCCAGTTTGTCACCGGTATATCCAAACTTCGGATCTCAGGCAATGAAAACCGCGCATTTTCGGTTTGGGCGGATATGTTCAGAGAACAGAAAACAACGGCCTTTACCTCAGGAACCCTTGAAAACATTCTGGCCGTATATAATGCTGCTTTCCCTGTTGTCGCCATGATGATCCTTTTTGTACAGGCAGCCTCTTTTGACAGCAGTGTATTGAGTACCGGTTCGTTTATCGGCTTTATGGCAGCCTATACAGTATTTCAGAACTCCCTGATCCAGATGGTGGCCGCCCTTCTGACAATCTTGAATTGTATTCCGCTGTATGAACGGGCAAAGCCACTGCTGGAAACAACACCCGAATCCGGCAGGGATAAAACATTTCCAGGGGATTTGGCCGGCCATATCGATGTCAGGCATGTCCGCTTCAGATACCGCAGTGACGGTCCCCTGATCTTGAAAGAGGTTTCATTTGAAGCCATGCCGGGTGAATTTATTGCTCTGGTCGGCGGGTCTGGATCAGGAAAATCCACCCTTTTCAGGATTTTGATGGGATTTGAAGAACCAGAATCCGGCACTGTTTATTATGACGGACATGATCTTTCTCTGCTTGATATCAGTGATGTAAGACAGCAGGTCGGCATTGTTCTCCAGAACGGCAAAATCATGCCCGGGACCGTCATGGACAACATTATCGGCGCATCTAACCTGACACTGGAAGATGCCTGGAAAGCAGCTGAAATGTCAGGGCTTGAAGAGGATATCAAGGCCATGCCAATGGGGATGCACACAGTCCTTAGTGCTGGCGGAGGGACACTTTCCGGAGGACAGAAACAGCGCCTGATTATTGCCAGGGCCATTGTGCGAAAGCCCAGGATTCTTTTTTTTGACGAAGCCACCAGTGCCCTGGACAATCATACCCAGGCCATTGTCAGCCGGAGTCTGGAAAAGCTGTCCGCCACAAGAATCGTCATTGCCCACAGGCTGAGCACCATTATCAATGCAGACCGGATCCTGGTTTTAGACAGAGGGCGGATTACTCAGTCCGGTACCTACACGGAGTTAATGGAACAAGACGGTCTTTTTGCCGATCTTGCCCGACGTCAGATTGCCTGAGCAAGATCTACAACACCTGACCGGATTTTTTGTCAACACCATTCCGGTACGACTAAAGATGTCCGGTGATCCCACGTTCAGACAATTTTTAAAAGATGTACGGGCCGCTATGACCAAGGCTTTAGACTATCAGGATGTCCCCATCGACCGCCTGATCAGAACTCTAAAGTTGGAGCGGAGCAGCAACCGCTCGCCGCTGGTACAGGTCATGTTTTCATTGCAGGAGAGATTAAAGGAGAGTCTTAAATTACCGGGTCTGACCATGAACATGGTTCTGCCGCCGCGCCACATCTCGATATTCAACCTGACCATGGAACTGATTCCGCTGGCGACCGGTATGCTTGGTCTCCTCGAATATAATACGGATCTTTTCAACAGTGAGACTGTCAGCCGAATTACGGCCCATTATGTCAACCTGCTGCAAAGAGTTGTCAAAAATCCTGACTCCCGGCTCTGCCTGAGATGACGACTGAAGAGCGTCATCTGGTCTGCGGGGAAAATATGAGCGGAGAAAATCTGGATATAGTAGGCCACAGGATAGCTCAAGAGATCTCCTTAAGACAAGCTGAAAGCCCGCTTAAACCGGCTCTGATTTTAGACAACCTCTCACTGACCCGAACCGAACTTGAAAATCAAGCCCGGCAACTGGCCGATTATCTTCAGAAACGCGGTCTCAAAAAGGGAGATCATGTTGGTTTAGCCTTGGCCCGAACCATTGAGATGGTGCCAATGCTCCTGGCTCTGATGAAGGTCGGGGCGGTTATCGTACCGCTTGATCCGCTGACCCCAAAACTCCGCTGCCAGCACATCTTAAGTACGGCAAAGCTTAAATTACTGATCACCAATGGGTCTGATTATGCCATCTTAGACGTTTGTCGAGAAAAGGCCATCTCCATTATTAATGTTGAAAAAGAGGCCAAAGATATTGCCGAAAGTTTATCAGCGCCCAAAGCAGTCACGGTGGCAGCTGATGACCCTCTATACATTATCTACACCTCCGGAACCACAGGAAAACCAAAAGGGGCTCTGGTCTCTAATCGAGGTTCTGAAAAGCATTGCCAGGCCTGCATAAAAGCCTACGGCCTCAACCATGAAGATCGGGTTCTGCAATTTGCCCCCATCTTTTTTGATGCCGGCCTGGAACAGATTTTTCCGGCTTTAATCCTTGGAGCGACCCTGGTCGTGCGTGGGGAAGCACCGTGGGCGGCGACAAGTTTTCACCAAAAGGTGGCCGAGTTCGGGCTTACAGTTTTAGATCTGCCGCCACTCTACTTAAAAGAGCTGCTCAATTACTGGAATCGTCATCCCGAGTCCGCACCCCGGGGGTTAAGGCATGTCCTAACCGGAGGTGAGGCCTTACCGGTGGAGGTCGCTAAACAATGGCTCGCTTCACCGGTTGGTGATGTGCCCCTGTTAAATGTTTACGGACCGACTGAGGCCATTGTTACAGCCACCCTTTTTCGAGTCCATTCAAACAATATTAACGCCTGTGCCACCGCCTCGGTACCCATCGGCCGGCCCCTGCCGGGACGTATCCTGCGAATTCTCGATGAAAACGGCAAAGCCGTACCTCCAGGCGTTCCCGGTGAGCTCTGTATCGGAGGAGAGTGCCTGGCTGAAGGCTATTATGGAGAACCGGAACTAACCGCGCAAGCGTTCTCTTTTTGGAATGACAAAAATGAAGAGGTCGGCTGGCTCAAACTCACATTCAACACCCTTAATACAAAAAACTAAGTATTTTTTTCAAAGTTTTATTTATAGTTATTCTATATAGTTAGCCTAATCAAGAATGATAATGAATCAGATTCATTCGCTAAATAATATTTAGCCTAGATTTTTCTAGGATTCTTTATTATGATACCCTCAATGCGAACAAAAAACATTGAGGTAAAAATGGAAAATCTACCAGATATAGACGGATTCACAGTCCAACACCTTCCCATCGTCACGGCATATGCACAAAAAATTGGTGTTGTTGAAATTATCAACACGTTAGTACCGACTCAAATGGATATTGATGCCGGCACGGTTATTCTGGGTATGGTGCTTGACACCTTGACCGGAAGAAACCCTTTGTACCGGCTGAACAAGTATTTTGAGCACCAGGACACACAGCTTCTGCTGGGAAAGAAAGTGGATCCGTTGAAGTTCTCTGATCATACTGTGGGACGTGTTCTTGATAGAATCCATGATTATGGTGCAATGAAGGTCTTCTCACAAATCTCTTTACAGGCGTTAAAACAGTTTAATATTGACCGCAGCCACTTAAGTTTTGATACCACATCCGTGAGTGTCCATGGCGATTACTCGATGTATTCAGAAGAAACCAACAGTAGTGATACAATGAATATTGTACATGGCCACAGCAAAGACCACAGACCTGATCTGAAACAATTTCTGGTTAAAATGCTGTGTGTTGATCGAACCATACCGGTATTTGGGCAAACCGAAGATGGCAATGCCTCAGATAAGGTTATTAACAACAAGGTCCTTTCATCCATATCAAAATACATGGCGAAAAACAGAATCAAGAAAGAGGGGTTTATTTACATTGCAGATTCAGCAATGGTGACACGAAAGAACCTTGAAAAAATCGGAGATGAAATCCAGTTCATCAGCCGATTGCCTGCGAACTACAAAGAGTGTTCCCGCCTGATTAAAAGTGCCATTGAAAAGAACGAGTGGGTTGAACTTGGAAAATTATCCGACACCATGGAGACGATTAAAAGGCCTGCTGCAGTTTACAAGGCGTGGGAAACCACCGCAGTTCTCCACAATAAAAACTACAGGGCTGTTGTCATCCATTCAAGCGCCCATGATAAAAGGCGGCAAAAACGAATTGAACGCGAACTTAAAAAGGCACACACAGAACTTTCCAAAAAGATAAAAGAGATATCAAAACAAGAGTTTTTCTGCCGGATGGATACCCTGAAAGCAGCTGAAGAAATCAAAAAAGGCAGTCCTGTTTTTTTTAAACCTGAAATACAGATTGTTGAAATTCCAAAGTACAGACGCGGCAGACCCAAAAAAGATGGAAGCAGGACTTTGGGAAAAATGATGTACGGTGTGAGTGCCAATATTGTGGAAACCGATGCAGTTGAAGAGCTTAAAAAGGAAACCGGATGTTTCGTACTTTTGAGCAATGTTCCGATCAATGGCAAAAAGGGGTACAGCTCTTACGATATCCTGCGGACATATAAAGATCAATATGGGATTGAACAGAACTTTGGTTTTATAAAGAATACGCCCATCGTGAATTGTATATTCCTCAAAAAAGCCGAACGGATAGAGGTGTTAGGCCTTGTTTTGCTCCTGTCTCTTCTTATCTGGCGGCTTATTGAATATAACATGAGGCGATATGCAAAGGATAACAAAAGGGATCTGCCAGGCTGGGTTAAAAGAAGAACCTACAAGCCCACAGCATTTATGTTGATGACAAGTTTCCAGTATTTGATGATTCTCAAGATAGGAGAACACAGGCGATTAAACAAGCCCCTGACCCAAAATCAACGGGAGTATTTAAGAGCACTGGGATTAAACGAACAAATTTTTACAAAGCCGGGAGGATAACCGGCTTACTCTAAAAACATCTCATATCTGATCATTGGGGTGTGGAATGTGAGTCTCAGAATAACAATTCGTTCGCTTTCTTTGAGTTGTGCAGATCGAATTCCTGTCCCAAACTCAAATCCCCATCGCTGTAGTGCTCTCCATCGAGTCGTATGAGCAACATCATAATGTAACTCATCACGCATATAACGACGGATTATTTCTATATTTACTTGCTCCCCATGTCTATTAGCTCTACGGATGAATTGACGAACAGGAGGTTCAACACCGTATTCTACAGCATATGCGGGGCGCCCTCGCTGCTGTGATTTGCTCCAGTCAAGACCATCTTTCCCTTTTTTGTTGTAAGCGGCCATGATCACTTTTACCGTTGATTCACTTATACCAAGGGCAGAGGCAGCGAGTTGAGTTGCGGGGTTTCCCAAGATGTTAGGGGCTGACTTTAAATTGTCAAAAAATTGTTTTACATTTACTGCGATTTTCCGCATATCTGGCGTAAATTCTACACCCTGAAACGACATACTCTCTCCCTGTATTTTTATTATATTTCACGCTATAACAGCATTGTATAATAAAAATTTGAAAAGATCAAGGGGTTAGTACGAAGTCAAATGAAAAGAACTATACTTGCAACTATTTATAACTTTTCAAATATTCAACCATTCAAACAGTATCCTTAAGATCAGGGGGGTATAACGATTTGCAAAAATCCCTAAATGAAACTCCAATACTCATGAAAAAACAAAACTCGCCACATAACTGGCTATATTGTTCAAGACGTCATCACTCAAGCTTAATTAATTATCCCTGTGAAAAGTATTCAGGGGTCAGAATTATTATGGATATCAAAATATACTTTACCGGAATTTTAATGGAAAATTTTATAGATGACATTGTCCGGTGGATACCGAGTCTCGCAAAACTACTTTTAGCAAAAAGATTTCCAAAATTTGTTGATGATAAAGAATAAACAAAGAATAAACCTACTGTTGCACAACAGTAAATATCATTGTACAATGACCCCATGATCAAAAGCTTTAAGCATAAGGGATTAAAAGTTTTTTTTACGACCGGAAGTACCGCAGGTATAAACCCCAAACATGCCACAAGGATAGAAGAACGCTTACAAGCCTTACACACAGCTATGTCTATTGAAGATATGGATATCCCGGGGTGGAGATTGCATCCGCTTACAGGTGATCATGCCGGATTATGGGCTGTTAACATAAGTGGTAATTGGAGGGTCGTTTTTGAATTTAAAGATGGCCACGCATACGTGATCAATTACGAAGATTATCATTAGATAAAGGGAAAATAAAATGGTTATTCAACAGCACAACCCTATGCATCCAGGGGCATTTATAAAAAGAGTTTATTTACAGCCAAATGATATCAGCTCAAATGAACTGGCCCGCAAATTAAAAGTCAGTCCCGGATTAATAAGCCGATTGATTAATGAAAAAACCGATGTTTCACCGGCAATGGCCTTAAAGCTCTCCGTGGTGTTAGGCAGATCGCCGGAAAGCTGGTTACTTATGCAGGATAATTACGATCTCTGGAAAGCACGAAAAGAAATTGATTTGAACAATTATAATACCATCGAATTTGCCGTTTAAAAGGAATTGGACATTTTCAATAATCCTTATTCAGGGCATGTCATCTCATTTATTTCAACCTATATTGCCCGGTGATCCCGTCCTGTTTTTGAAAGGTAGTACTCGTAGTCTCCTTCGTAGGGGGTCATTTTCCCATGGTCAATCTCGAAAACCCGGTTCACAAGGCAGCGGAGAAAATGCCGATCATGGCTGACCAGGACAAGGGTGCCGGTGAAGTCTTTCAGGGCTTTAAGCAGGATTTCCCGGGACTGGATATCCAGGTGGTTGGTGGGTTCATCCAGCAGCAGGACGGTGGGGCTGATAGTCAGGATTTTTGCCAGGGCAATCCGCATCTGCCATGGCAGCTTCCATATCTTTCATGGCACGGCCCAGCATGACCACATCCTTTGCCCCGGACATCACTTCGGACAGGGCGGATCTGCCGGACATCTCGCCCACATTCTGGGAGAAATAACCGATTTTTGTTTTTTTTTGAAAAGGAGATCTCGCCTTCATCTGCGTCTTCTTCTCCTGTGATCAGGTGGAAAATGGTTGTCTTGCCCGTGCCGTTGGCGCCCACAAGCCCGATCCGTGCGCCAGTCAGAATCTGCAGGCTCGCTTTTTTAAACAGAATCTGTGATCCGTGCTGTTTTGATATGTTTGTCAGATGAACCATTTTAATGCCCCAAACAAAAAATGGTAAAATTACCATATCTTAAGGTTATGTTGCAAGAAAAAGAAAAGGATTTGTGATCCATGCTTTTTTGATATATGGGTCAGATGAATCATTTTAATGCGCTTGGAAAAGAAAACAGGAATAAAACAAAAAAAATATGATTTCATTAATTTCTATCGGTCTTTTGTCAGGCCTTTTTTTCAGTACCACCTTTATTCTGAACCGGATGATGAGTCTGGAAGGCGGGCACTGGCTATGGTCGGCAAGCCTTAGATATGCCTTTATGATCCTTATTTTAACCGGGTTTATTTCTGTGTTTAAAGGATTTGATACGATAAAAGGATTGATTCGGCTTTTCTTAAACCATTGGAAGTTCTGGACCCTGACAGGAACCATTGGTTTTGGTGGCTTCTATTCCTTAATCTGCTTTAGTGCAGATCATTCCCCCGGATGGGTGATTGCTGCCACCTGGCAGTTGACGATTATTGCAACCCTTGTGGTGCTGGTCTGCTTTGGGCGATCCTTTCCCAAAAAGGTATGGTTTTTTTCCATCATCATCTTTGCCGGGGTGTTAATGGTCAATCTGAGTCATATGCAGGTGTTATCATTAAAAGAATTATGCATGGGGGCCCTGCCTGTTTTAATTGCTGCATTCTGTTATCCCATTGGAAATCAGCTCGTGTGGGAGGCCATGAATGGGAATCGATTTCTTCCTGATATTAATCATCCCCTTTTGGAAAACCCCTTTCATAAAGTGCTGATGTTATCATGGGGGTGTGTGCCTTTCTGGTTGATACTGGTTGCCATCATAAGACCGCAACTGCCATCATCCGATCAGGTGGTCAACACGGCTCTGGTTGCCCTATTTTCAGGTGTCATTGCGACCAGTCTGTTCTTGATGGCACGCAATAAATCCAGAAAGCCAAGTGAACTTGCGGCCGTTGATGCAACCCAGGCAAGTGAGGTAATCTTTGCGCTTATCGGGGAAATAGTCATCCTTAACGCACCTTTGCCCAACAGCCTTGCCATTGCCGGTATCTGTCTTGTATTTTTGGGACTGGCCCTGTTTATACGCTTCCAGGAAATTGAATGACCCTGTCTTATTCCTGGGTATGTCCGTTGAAGGAAGCATCATGGCAATTCCTTTGGCTTTTTAGCCATGCCAGGATGGTCAAATATTGAAATCCCCAAAGCCATTTCTTGTTGACTATTTACATTTTTTTCTTCATTAATAGGCCATGAAATTTAAACCCAATTGGAATTTAAGAGAATAAAGGAGATCCAATGTCAAAAGAAAAAGTTGTTCTAGCCTATTCAGGCGGGCTTGACACCTCTGTTATATTAAAATGGCTATTGGA
>FLOH01001531.1_pt1 | contig 30233 bp, 30 predicted proteins | sample 756751 | NCBI WGS metagenome assembly FLOH01 (sample SAMEA4026879, study PRJEB14308) | marine metagenome | biome: coastal water; material: water | depth 74 m
TCTACGGTAACACCACCTTCTGTACCTGGGACCAGCAAATTCTTCAATCGAATATTCGCAAAAGTCCCACGAATCATGACCTCATGATTCCCGCGTCGAGATCCATACGAATTGAAATCCTTACGTTCAATTCCATGCTCACCCAGATAGACGCCCGCTGGTGAATCTGCCCTAATCGACCCGGCCGGAGAAATGTGATCGGTTGTTACCGAGTCGCCCAGCATGGCCAGCACTCGAGCACCACTGATGTCACTCACCGGCTGCGGCTCGCGCTCCATACCCTCAAAATATGGTGGCCGGCGCACATATGTGCTGTCCGGATCCCACTGAAAAATGCTCCCCGTTGGGGTGGGCAGCGATTGCCACGCTTGATCGCCCGCGAACACGTCCCGATATCGATCAATGTACATGTGCGAATCAATTGAGTCAGCAATTACTTGCTCAATCTCTGTTGATGAAGGCCAAATGTCGGCCAGGAAAACTGGCGTACCTTCTTGGTCTACCCCCAATGGGTCATTGACCAAGTCCGTGTCCATGGTTCCCGCGATCGCATAGGCCACCACGAGTGGCGGGGATGCAAGGTAATTCATCTTCACGTCCGGGTTGATTCTTCCTTCAAAGTTTCGATTTCCGCTCAACACCGACGTGACCACTAAATCATCGGTATTGACCGCCGCCGACACCTCAGCAATGAGTGGACCTGAGTTTCCGATACAGGTGGTGCAGCCGTAGCCCACCACATTGAAGCCCAATTTCTCGAGATACGGCAATAGACCCGACTTTTCGTAATAATCGGTCACCACTTTCGAACCCGGTGCCAACGTGGTCTTCACCCATGGCTTTCGGGAGAGCCCGCGCTCGACCGCTTTCTTTGCAAGCAGCCCAGCACCGATCATGACGGACGGATTTGAGGTATTGGTACACGAGGTAATGGCCGCGACGCTGACAGCCCCGTGCTCGATTTCAAGTGCCTCACCCGAAATGTTGATGCTTACTCGTTTTTCGGGCTCCGCGGTGAAATTTGTCAGTGCCTGCACGAACTTGGGTTGGGCTTCGGCCAGAATCACCCGGTCTTGGGGGCGTGTGGGGCCGGCGATGCTGGGCACCACCGTTCTCATGTCTAACTCGATGACTTCCGAGTAATTTGCCTCATGGTCGGGGTCATGCCACAGGCCCTGTCGGAGCGCATAGGCCCGAACAAGTTCAATTGAATCCGGTGTCCGTCCGGTCAATTCCAGGTAGTCCAGAGTGACCTGATCGATGGGGAAAATGGCCACGGTACTTCCGTATTCGGGACTCATATTTCCGATGGTGGCCCGATTGGCTAACGGCACAGTTCCCACGCCACTGCCGTAGAACTCGACGAACTTGCCCACAACCCCTCTTTCTCGGAGCATTTGGGTGATCGTGAGTACCAAGTCTGTTGCGGTGGCTCCCGGGGCAAGTGCGCCCGTGAGTTTAAACCCCACCACGCGAGGGATCAGCATTGAAACGGACTGCCCCAACATTGCGGCCTCAGCTTCGATGCCACCGACACCCCAACCAAGTACACCCAAACCGTTCACCATGGTGGTGTGCGAATCGGTGCCCACGACCGTGTCGGGATAGGCCTGGCCCCCTCGGGCCATGATCACGCGCGCAAGATGCTCAATATTTACTTGATGCACAATCCCCGTACCGGGAGGAATCACCTTAAATTCTTCGAATGCGCTCTGACCCCAGCGCAAGAACTGGTATCGCTCTCGATTGCGCTCGTACTCCAACGCAACATTTCGTTCCGCCGCGTCGGGCAGACCAAAGAAATCCGCGATAACCGAGTGGTCAATCACCAATTCAGATGGGTTTTGGGGCTCAATTTTGTCGGGGTTGCCTCCCAGCGCGATAACTGCTTCGCGCATGGTGGCCAAATCGACAACAACGGGTACCCCCGTGAAGTCCTGCATGACCACGCGGGATGGTGTGAATTGAATTTCCTCGGTGGGCTCAACTTTAGCGTCCCAAGCCCCTAAAGCACGGATCGTATCTGCATCAACATTTGTGCCGTCCTCGGTGCGCAGCAGGTTTTCGAGCAAAATTTTGTGGGTAAAGGGTAGTTTCTCACTACCCGGCACTGCGTCGATTGCAAAGATCTCAAACTCTTCACCGCCGACCTTGAGCGTCTGTTTTGCGGAAAATGAATCCATGCTCGTCACAGGACCTCCCTGATTAATCTAATTGCCCATAAGATACCACAAGTATCTTGACGTCAAGATACTTTGGTGCTTCTCAAAACCGCCAGGGACTCAAAATGATGAGTCATGGGGAATGCGTCCCACGCCCGGACACTGACCAATTCATATTTCCCGTCACTGCAGAGTTCCCGGACATCACGTGCGAGCGCAACCGGGTCACAGGCGACGTACAGGATCGATCGTGGACCAAGCGCCCGTACATCGGCGCACACCGAAATCCCAGCCCCCGACCGCGGGGGATCCAGGAGTATCCCGTCGACTCCAGATCCGGCACTGCGCATGTCACGGATAAATGACTCGACACTGCTATTGATCACTCGGACACGGGCAGAGTCTGACTCCGGCACCCCAGCGAAAAGATCACGAGCGCGTTGGGATGCAGTCCGGTTCCCCTCAACTGTGGTTACGCTGCCACCGGAGCCGAGCCCGAGCGAGAGCACCCGCGCAAATACCCCCGCGCCCCCGTACAGATCCCACCAGTCTTCCCCGGACCGCGCGGCACCAGAGTCAATGATTGCTTGCTGCGCGACTAGGAGCAGCGCCCTATTTGCTTGCCAAAAATCCTTGATATCCGTTTCCCACTGCATCCCGGCAAATTCCCTGGTGACCATCTCTGGGCCAGCGATATGGCCCGTCGGTCCAACCACACTGACCCCTGCGGAACCTTGGGCAAATGTGTATTCGCCCCTTGTTACTCCCCCAGCCGAATGCAGCCGCGAAAGTTCCTGCGCAATTTCTTTAGTTACCGTCGTACACAACGGCGTATTCACCAACAAGTCACTACGATATCGATGCATCTGCCATTCGTCATTCCACTCGAATCTGGCTCGGGCTCGCCAACCTAAACCCCCGTCACCGCTTAGTTCAATTACCCCCTCGCCCACGATCTTCTCAACCTGGCTTGCCTGCAATTGGGCGAAACGTTCTAAAGAATCCTTAAGCACCCTTGTTTTCAGAACCCGTTGATGCGCGTAGTCGACGTATTGAAAGTCACAACCCCCGCATTGCGCACTCGCAGCACAACTTGGATCAACCCGATATTGAGACGCTTCCAAAATCTCTTGAACAACTCCAAAATAGACTTTCTGCCTCTTGTGAGTGACCAAGATTTTTGCTCGTTCGCCGGTCATGGCGCCACGGACAAAAACAACACAACCCTCGACGTGGGTCACAAAGTGACCCCCGTGGGCTATTTTTCCAATCTCGGCAGTGTAGTGATCGCCGACATTCAGCATTGGCTTAGAACTCATTATCGACACTGTTTTCACTTGACTCAAGCTGCCAAGGAACGCTAATCACCATTACTGAATTGGAGAACAGCAATCGACCCTTGAGTCGCAGCGCCGATTGGTTATGCAAGACCTGCTCCCACCAATGTCCCACAACGTATTCCGGTACAAAAACTGCGATCAGATCATTGGGTGATTTCGTTCGAATTTCCTTGACGTAGTCAATAATCGGTCGAGTAATTTCGCGGTAAGGCGAATCCAATATTCGCAAAGTCACCGGAATATCGCGACGGACCCAATCCTCGTGTAATTGTTGTGTCTCGGCATCATCGACGTTGACGGTAACAGCCTCAATTAGCGTGGGTCGAGTAGCGCGCGCGTATGCAATTGCACGCAAAGTTGGTTTGTGAATTTTGGAGACCAAGACGAGGGCGTGTACTCGAGCCGGCAACATCACATGATCAGTTTCAAGAGTGGATGACTCTCTGCGCACCTTTTCGTAATGCCGATTGATTCGCAACATGCCATAAAAAATTATGGGTAAGGCGGCGATCACGACCCATGCGCCGCTCGTGAACTTTGTTAACACCACGATTCCCAATACGGCGCCAGTCATGATGAATCCGATTGCATTCACCACTCGTGAACGAAGACAGCGTTGACGCTCTCTGTGGTCGATCTCCGTTTTTAGCACCTTGCCCCAATGCCGGATCATCCCTAATTGACTCAAGGTAAATGCGATAAAGACCCCGATAATGTACAGCTGGATTAGTCGCGTTACATCGGCTTGAAATGCACTAATTAGTAGCACTGCCAATCCAGCGAGGGCTAGAATTCCATTGCTGAACGCTAGGCGATCACCGCGCGTGTGAAGTTGTCGCGGAAGGTAGCCGTCGCGCGCGAGGATTGAACCCATGACAGGAAAGCCAATAAATGCGGTATTAGCAGCCAAGGCCAAGATCAGCGCGGTGAAGAGTGAGATAAGCAGGACCGCCCAGCCAGCGTTATCAAACACTGCTGCGGCAACTTGTACGATCACCGTCTTTTGACTTTCACCAATTGGCAGTCCGACTAGGTCAGCATCGACTTGTGTGACCCGCACGCCGGTCCTAATTGCCAGCCAGGTAATCCCGCTAAACATCAACATACTGATTAACCCCAACATGAAAAGGGTTGCTGCAGCATTTCTAGATTTCGGTTCCTTAAAAGCTGGGACCCCGTTCGCGACCGCCTCAATCCCGGTTAAGGCTGTCGTGCCGGAGCTAAATGAACGAGCGATTAAGAAAATTAGCGCGAAACCGGTCAAGGTGCCCTCGTTTGAGATCTCCCAGTCGGCACTCTCCGCCAACATGGGCTCCCCGTTGATGACTTTGAACATCGCGACCCCGATCATGACAAAAATCGAGGCAATAAACAGGTACGCGGGGATCGCAAGCATGCCCCCTGCGTTCCTTGCCCCACGCAAATTCAATAACGTGATGACTACGACGAAACCAACGGCAAACCACACGGCGTGTTGTTCAACAAAGCCAATCGTCGAACCCAAGTTCGCCACAGCCGCAGAAACGGACACAGCGACAGTGAGTACATAGTCGATGAGCAGCGCACTACCTACGAAGGCCCCCCACTGCGGGCCTAGGTTGGTCGAAACAACATCGTAATCCCCGCCCCCATCTGGATAGGCCCGAACATTCTGCCGATAAGAGGCGATCACAACGAAATAGACGAGGACGACGCATGCGGCGATCCAGGGTCCGAAGGCGAAGAGGGATGCTCCACCCAATGAGAGCACAAGCAAGATTTCCTGGGTCGCATACGCGTTAGATGAGAGGGCATCACTGGCAAAAACTGGTAGGGCGATCCGTTTGGGAAGCAGGGTTTGCGAGAGCCGCTCGCTGCGCAAAGCCCGGCCTAATACGATCCTTTTCAGACCATTCGCGATTGACACGATTCCCAATCGTAGACCTGCCATGGATTGCCCGGCATGGCGACGGCACCAGCGTGTACCGTGTGCACGTGCACATTGTGATTCTGGGCTGTGGCCGCGTGGGCTCTTTGCTTGCCGCCTGGCTAGACCAGCAGGGTCATTCGGTAGCTGTTGTCGATCAAGAGCCATCAGCTTTTCGCAAGTTGGGTCCCGATTTTACCGGGATCACAGTGAAAGGCGTGGGCTTTGACCGAGAGACCCTGGAATCGGCTGGCATAACCCGAGCTCATGCGTTCGCGGCCGTCAGCAGCGGAGATAACAGCAATATCTTGGCCGCCCGGGTCGCCCGCGAAACATACGGGGTAGAGCACGTGATCGCTCGCATCTACGACCCGAAACGTGCTGCCGTCTACCAGCGGCTTGGAATCCCCACTGTGGCGACAGTCACTTGGACAGCCACTCAAATAATGAAAGCGTTGCTTCCCACCGGTGCCAGCGAGGAATTCACCGATCCGACCGGGACCATGACCTTGGCTGAAGTGCCGCTGGATCAGCAATGGTTTGGGCGCAACGCCACCGAACTGGAACGCCAGACGGGTGCACGGATTGCTTTTGTCACCCGATACGGAGCAGCCGTGTTACCCGGTCCGGCACTTGTTCTCCAGGAGGGCGACTACGTACACCTACTCTTCCCACCCGCGGATCGAGAGCGGATCGAAGGCATTGCACTTTTCCGCGAGAAGGGCAATTCATGAGAGTCGCCATTGCAGGCGCCGGCAAAGTGGGTCGGGCTATCGCACGCGAACTACTGCAGAATGGACACGAAATCCTTCTGCTCGACCGCGATGCCGCTTTGGCCAAACCGGGAATAGTCGAGGGGGCCGAAACCCTCATGGCGGACGCCTGTGAAATTAGCGCCCTAGAAGAGGCGCGGCTCTCTGAATGCGACGTTGTCGTAGCAGCCACGGGAGATGACAAAGTAAATTTGGTCGTGTCACTCCTGGCTAAAACGGAATTTGGAGTTTCGCGTGTAGTCGCCCGAGTCAACCACCCTAAAAACGAGTGGATGTTTGACGACTCCTGGGGGGTCGACGTAGCCGTCTCAACCCCTCGCATGCTCTCCGCGCTGGTCGAAGAAGCCGTGTCTGTTGGTGACCTGGTTCGTCTGTTTTCATTCCGTCAAGGAGAGGCCGATTTGGTTGAAATCACCTTGGCATCTGACTCCCCGGTAGCCGGGCAACGAGTTGGCGAGCAGAACTGGCCCGAAGACACCGCGCTGGTGGCAATTGTCCGAGGTAACCGCGTAATTGCGCCGACCTCTGACGACTCACTTGAAGTCAGCGACGAACTAATATTTGTTGCAGCCGCCCACCAAAAGAGCACGTTGCAAGAGATGCTGGGTCATTCCTGAGCCTTACTTGCTTCCAATTTATTGTGAACAGGTTGCAGCAGTCGATAGGTGAAGTAGGCGCTAGCCAAAAATAGTGGCCAACCCATTACGACTTTCATTACTCCCAGCGCTCCGATCGCCCCGGTCAAATACAGGGGAAGCTGAACCGTGAGCCGCAAAAAGAACATCCCGACCCAGATCCAAGTAGCCGCCGAGGCGGCCCGCCTGTATTGAGTCACCGTTCGCCATTTTGTGCCCGTTCCTGTGAAAAAGCCCAGGAACACCCCAAATAGCGGCCATCGAACGAGAATCGAAATCAGAAATGCACTGCCATACGCGGCGTTGGTCAGCAGTCCTGGCAGAAAGAAATTCTCAGCTTTGCCCGTCCACGCCGAGAACCCAGCCGCGATGCCGACCCCAATCAAACCGGCAATCACTTGTTGCAACGAGTCCTTACGAATAATGCGATACACCGCGATCGTCACACCCACTGTTAACGCTGCCCAGAGTGCGAACTGCAAATTATCCGATTGCAGCAGGTACACAATTACGAACACCAATGTCGGAGCCCCGCTATCAAAGAGCCCGCGCCACCCGCCTATTGCACGATCAAGCATGATCCGTTCAGCACGAATGTCCTCAATGCTTTCGTGTTCGAATCCTGGTTCTAAGTCCTCGCCACTCTGCTCTGGCTCACTCATCGGGATAAGGGTCTCAATTCATATCGAGGATTAAAGATCGTCGGGCGTTCGGTATTGCACGTTAATCGACCGCACACTTTCATAGTGCGTCCGGCAACTATCCCAGGGATGGATCTGCGACCCATCCACACGACGGTAACAACTCCTGAGCCGTCGTAGAGTTCAATTTCCAGTGCCGGGTTTTTGATCGTCGGTGCAATGCTCACACTGCGGACAGTTCCCACGACTTCGATGCGAGCACCGGGCTGGCACTGACTAATTTGTTGGGTTTCCGCGTCGCTGAGCGCCCCAAACATTTCCTGTAATTCACGAGACTCAAGCTGCGTCATAGACGCGGTAAGCCTGCGGTATGCCTTCGCAATTGCGTTCATTGTAACTAACGAATCTCTGTTATCTCGGGACCACGAACGAACGGGTTCAACCCGGCCGATTTCACCGGCGCAGCCTGGTCGGTATTGGTATTTGCTGGCAAATTCAAAATTATCGGAGCCCCTGGTGCCATGGCCGTGTCACCGCGGAAGACCACCGCGCTCTCGAAAATTTGAGCGAGCCGAACTCCGGCACCAGCATCTCGGGCTGCGGCGCCCATAAACACCGCACGCAGGAACCACCGAGGTCCGTCCACCCCCACGAAACGCGCGGGCTGCAGTCCCCCATTTTCACCAACGGCTTGGATCTGTGCCAGTAATTCGGTGCCGTATTTCCCTTGTGCCTCCTCCACCAAGCCACCAGCGGTGTTGATGGAGGACTTAAGGGATGCCATCACTTCGACCCACATCCCACTCGATTTCCGGGATGCGTATGGCTGCAGTTGCATGCCTGAATCGCCATCTCGTAACGTCAACTGAGAAATACGCCCGGTCGTTTTGTCAGCCTGGACCTGCACCTCGACGCCCTCGGGGACTCGCAGGAGCACCGCGCCAAAACTCATCACTGGATCGCCATCAGACTCCGCGACCGGTGCACCCAGATCCGATTCATCCCATGGTCCACCGTCTACGCCCCGCACAAATTCCATCTGCCTATCCTCTCATTTGCCGCTGATAGCGTGCGGCGACTGGTGGGAATCAACCACTGGACCCAAAACCTTGTTCACTTCGCACAGACCCCGGCAACTGTTCAACTTCGACAATCCGGATTTCTGGTATCTCCTGGATTACCAGTTGAGCGATCCGATCCCCGCGCGAGATTGAGATTACGGTGAACGGGTCGGTGTTGTGGCCGATTACGGATATCTCTCCACGAAAACCTGCGTCGATTGTTCCTGGGGCGTTGAGCAGCGTGAATCCGAACTTAGTGGCCATTCCGCTACGTGGATGAATCAAGCCTACGAATCCTGGTGGCAAAGCGATTGCGATCCCCGTGGGAATGCGTAGCCGCTGTCCGGGCTCGATCTGCACGTCAGCCCGCGCCCGAAGGTCCAGTCCGGCGTCACCGGGGTACTCGGTTCGTGGAAGGGGTAGATCCGGGTCAAGTCGGTGAATTAACAGTTCATGCATTATGGGTTCACCTCGAAATCATTTGCCCCTGGCATGGCGGCTTCTATGATGGACCGGTCACCATTTTTCAGGAAATGTTCAACACTGACTTGGATGAAGATCGCTCTGGCCTGGACCGCAACCGGACCCGACGCAGAATTTAGTCGCGCCGAAGCGACTGCAAATACCTTACGCCTTTGGGTGCCTACGATCTCGGCGTGAATGTGCAGCACGGATCCAACGGGCACAGGTTTAATGAACTCGCACTCCAGTCGCCCGGTCACAGCGGGTTCGCCCAGCAGCCAATTCAGTGATCCCAAAACTTCGTCGATTGCCGCACTGAGTAAGCCGCCATGCGCTAGGCCAGGAGCTCCCTGGTGGTGCCTGGTGACCGTGAAGGTGCCATCAATGGTGAGAGCTTTTCCGGCGTGCAACCGCATGTGCAAACCAGTCTCATGATCATCTCCGCATCCAAAACAAGATCTGAAGTGCGACGGAATCGAATCGCCCATGACGGGCGCATTCAACGCCCGTTGGGGAATGGTCGCTCCATCTGGCAATGTGTAGCCAAAGGTGCGCGCCGAAGATTTCGTAGACATGAGGCATGCACCATACTCTCAACATGCTGTATCGCGAGCGACTACTCCCGGGTCCCTTGGTCCTCGGCTTGGGCGTGGCCCTGTTTCTCATGGTCGGTGTCGCCTACTCTGGCGCATTTGGATCGCTTCTGGGGGTTTTCTTGGGATTATCGGTGAGCGCCCTGTTTATCGGGTTTGCTTTTGCAACGGCGCCTCACATTCGGCTTGAGGAACGTGACGGCGCCTGCTTTCTCACCGCGGGAAGGGCCAGGATTAGCGTTGAGATCATTGGCTCCGTAACACAATTGAGCCCCACTCAGCGGGTTGAAATCCGCCGCGGGCGATCTGCAGACACCGCCTTTAGCATGATTAGGGGCTCACTTCCTGTGGTGGAACTTGAGATCTCAGACCCACTTGACCCGCATGGATTATGGTGTTTATCCACCCGGCACCCACAAGGACTCATGCGCGCAATCGCCGCCGCAAAAGGACCCAAAAATGGCTAAACACACTCGCGGTGGTAGACAAGCACCATGTCAGAAATAGATACGCACGAAGCTGCAGACAACAATCTCGTGATCCACGTGCTGGCACCACTTGCGGCCATGGGTGCGACATGGGTTACCCGCAAGGCACTGGACACCGGTTACCGATCCGTCACAGGCCGCATCGCCCCAAATTCTCAAGACGTGCAAGTCAGGTTGGGTTCAGCAGTCATGTGGGCCGCAATTACGGCGGCAAGCGCGGCCGTTGTTGAAGTAGCGGTGTTTAGGTTCCTGGCGAAAAGGGCTTAAGCGCAATCTTTGCACATAGGTCCAGCCTTGCCCTCGTGATCGAACTGACTGCGATGTCGGACCAAGAAACATGAAACGCATGTGAACTCGTCTGTTCTTTTGGGCACAACCTCCACTATCAAATTCTCCGCGGAAAGGTCCGCCCCGGGCAACTCAATAGATTCAGCAAGCTCGGCTTCGTCCACATCAACCGGAGAAGACGCCTTCTCGGCCTGCTGGGCTTTAAGGTCTTCAAGACTGTCCTCAGCAAGTTCCTCATCCGTCTTGCGGGGGGCGTCGTAATCGGTAGCCATGGTGCCTCATTCCCTTGGATTGTGCGGACCCCCGAAAAACACTTCCGGTGTGCGCGCAGATTGTGCCCCATACAGTTTCGACGCCCGCATCTGGGGGCCTTCCCCTGCTGGTACGCCCGCTGCCACGAGGCTAATGCCACAATGCAGCATGCCAATTTATGCCCTGGGAGATAAGACCCCCTCAATTGACCCGACAGCCTTCATACATCCTGATGCGGTAGTGATCGGCCAGGTGATCATTGGCCCTACATCAAGTATCTGGCCCGGTGCTGTACTCCGCGCGGACCACGGAAAAATCATGATCGGTGCTGGGACATCCATTCAAGATGGCACAGTTGTTCACTGTACAAATACGCACGACACGATCATTGGCGACAACTGCGTGATTGGGCATGGGGCGCACCTCGAGGGGTGCCGGATTGAATCTGGCTCGCTCATCGGCTCCCACGCGGTTGTGTTACACAACGCAGTCGTGGGTCCCACCTCACTTGTGGGTGCATGTGCACTCGTAGGCAACAACAAAACGGTCCCTCCCAATGCGCGCGCATTGGGTGTCCCCGCTGTGATCACCGAAGGGATGGTCACCAGTGCAGACATTGAACCCGCTGCGCAGATCTATATTGCTAATGCGCGGTGGTACTCACAGGACTTGCGACTCCTTGATTAGTACGTCATGGGCACCCACTGCCAGCAGCATCTGAGAAAACTCAGTAAAAATACCGGGCGAACTCGCCACTATGAGTTTGCCAAGATCCCCGTCGATTGGGGCCGCCACCTGCCCACCTGCCAAAGCGACAATTAATGCCCCTGCTGCATAGTCCCAAGGGTTGAGGCCCGTTTCATAGTAAGCGTCAAAGAACCCACTTGCCAACCAGCACAGATCCACTACCGCGCAGCCGGAACGGCGCACGTCTGCGACTTTGGGCAGCACCTCGGTTAATACTTCGGCTTGCAACCTGCGACGCGTGGCCGAATACCCAAAACCCGTTGACAGTAAGGCTCTCGAGAGATCTTTGCTCTCCCGGACCTGTAACTGTTCAATGGATTCACTCGTGATGCAAAAAGCCCCTACCCCAGAGATGCCTACATAACTCTTGTGAGTTTCTGGAATGGTAATTACACCCACTTGCACCTCGCCGTCAATTTCAACCGCAACAGACACGCCCCACAGCGGGATCCCAAAAAGATAGTTGACCGTTCCATCCAGGGGGTCGATTATCCAGCGCACGCCCGTACTCCCCGTCCGATCGGCGCCCTCTTCACCCAAAATTGAGTCGTCGGGTCGAGCAGCGGTGATGAGTTCCACTATGAGGGTCTCCGCGCCTCGATCCATTTCGCTCACCAAGTCGGAGCCACTAGATTTTGTGTCAATCTCGATCTCCCTTGGCCTATGGTCTTTGAGAAAAGCCCCCGCGGACTGGGCGCAATTCCAGGCAAGACGTGCGAGATCATGTTCATTTAGTAGAGAATCAGCCGAGTGCGTCATTACGCCAGCCTGCCACATGGCCCCCTTGACGCTTTTTGCGCATCGCAGGCACAGTAGCCTTTGCCGCGATGTCTAATTCAGTTATTGGGCCCTACCGAGATGCACTGAGCATCCATGGAGCTGCGAAGTTTTCCGCTGCTGGGTTCCTCGCGCGCCTGCCAATTGCGTTAATCGGTTTTGGAGTGCTGCTCTACATCAGCAACACCACCGGCTCATATTCTTTTGCCGGATTTTTGCAAGCCGTCTTCATTATTACCATGGCTCTTGCAGCCGTAATCTCAAGTCGAATAAGCGATCGATACGGGCAAAGAATCATCTTGCTAATCTTGCCTAGCGTGTTTTCACTCGCACTTTTTCTGTTTGTCTATGCAGTTTCATATGAACTTTCACGTGTTATACAAACCATCCTCGTGGTGATCGCAGGGGCAACCTTCCCCTCATTCGGATCTCTGGTGCGCACGAGATGGACTTATGTCACTGGCCAAAATGAGCGACTCCTACACAGTGCGTTCGCTTGGGAAAGCATCCTCGACGAAGTGATGTTCACAATAGGTCCGGTCCTGGCCGTGGCCCTCGCTTTCAACGTGAGTTTCGCAAGTCCGATTCTGGTGGGCGCCGTCATTACGCTTGTTGGTTCACTACTACTGGCAGGACTTAGTGAATCGGCACCACCACCAGCCCCCCGAAACGAACACGCAGGACAAGGATCGGCAATTCGTTCTCCAGGCATGATCGCGACGGTTCTTGTGGCCTTGGGGCTGGGCACGCTCTTCGGCACCATGGACGTGTCGGTCGTGGCATTCATGCAAGAAGCGGGGGTCCCCCAATTGGCCGGACTCCCATTGGCGCTTTTTGCGTTGTGTTCAATGATCGGCGGTTTTGTCTATGGAAGCCGACACTTCCAGGCGGCTCTTTCCCGCCAGTTGACGTATACGACGTTGATCACCATGGTTGTCGTCCTGCCACTACCATTTATTGGCTCAGCCCCGGTGCTCATTGCGGCCGTCGCAATTTCGGGTTTTGCGGTTGCCCCCACGCTAATTGTGACTTTCTCACTCGCGCAAAGGCTCACACCGGCGAGTCTGCTCACTGAGGGACTTACCTGGACCAACTCCGGTCTCGCTGCAGGCTTCGCGCTCGGAGCCTCGTTTAGCGGCTTCCTCGTAGATCGATTCGGGACTGAATTCGCATTTGGCCTGGCCTTGGCTGGATCTGCTGTTGCCTTGGCCAGTGTCCTATTCGCCCGAGACAACTGGAACCGGGCCATTGCCCTTCGCGGAACTGAACCCACCCATGCGGCACCGATTACGCTGAATCAGGATCCAATACCAGGGCCAGCCCCCGGCGCGTTCATGGATAACAGGGATAGCGAGTAAGTTAGTCTGTGAGCATCGATAAGTTCTAGCCTAAGGAGCACCCCTTGAATCCCCTGAGTCCGCGTGAAATTCAACAGCGGGTACGCGCTGGTGAATCTCCCGAATTGGTGGCGCAGGAGACCGGCTGGGACTTGGGGCGGGTAAATCGTTATGCAGAGCCACCGGTTCGTGAGCGTGCTTATGTCGCCGAATGTGCAAGCCAAGTCCAGATCCAACAATCTCGGGGCAGTGCGACCCTTGCAGAAGTGGTTGGCGACTCCCTGGGAATCACGGCCGAACAATTGGATTGGGATAGCGCTCACATAAATGGTCAATGGCTGGTTGAACTCAAGCCGCACCCAAGCGCACAGTCGCCTACCGAAAGTGCCCAGTGGTCATACGAGCCCTCAGGTAAGTCGGTCAATCCACTAAATACGCTGGCCCGAACCCTGATGGGCCTGGACCCCGCGCGTGAGGCCGGAATTGGTTCTGCGGTGGAGTCAACGATTATCGTCGACACGACTGGAGCACAACTTCAACCTCGAGGAGAAAAAGTTGCGCAGCAAACACACACGGCTACTGTCAAGCTCGCCGCCGTGCCCGAGCTGGACTCTGAAGTGCTCGAGCTGATTAACTTGGAAGAATTGCCAGAACCCGAGATAGCGTCAACGTCTCCCGCGCCGGCAAAAAAGGTGCGCAAAGGCCGCGCCAAAGTCCCCAGCTGGGACGAAATCCTCTTTGGCAATAATTCCACTGAGGAATAACTTTACCCGGTGGGTCAGCGCTCACTCCGCGTCAAATGGAAGTGGCTCACGGGACAAGTGGGCATTGTTTGCGCGCTTTGATGTGAGTTGGGCGCGGTAATGGCGCCGACATAACACCTCGTAGGAGACTTCGGTGCTACTGCTGACGTCTCCCACCATTACCTGATCACCGTCGGTAGTCATTTCCCCGTTAATCGTGCGCGCGTTATGCAGGGCCCTGCTCCCGCACCAACACAGCGCTTCCACTTGCAGGTATTGCACCCGGTCGGCAAGCTCCAATAGTCGAGCTGAGCCGGGAAAGAGTTTCGTTCGAAAGTCAGTCAAGATCCCGAATGCGAACACATCTATTGCCAGTTCATCAACCAGCTGCGCAATTTCCTCAACCTGTTCGGGCGTGTAGAATTGTGCTTCGTCACAAATTAAATAGTCGATCCGATGCCCAGTAGAGAGTCGGTCCACAACGAACCTACGCAAATTTAGCCCGTCGCTCACTTCGATTGCGGGAACCTCGAGGCCGAGCCTACTCGAAAGCACGGATTCTCCGGCTCGGTCAAACTTTGTAAAGACCAGACCAGACCTTCCGCGGCTCGCATGGTTGTGGTCGGTTTGCAGGGCCAGCGTCGATTTTCCGCAGTCCATGGTTCCCACGTAATAGATGAGTTCAGCCACTGTTACATAATTCCATGTCTCACCAAGCCGTCGCTATCTGGCCTTGCCGAACACCAATGCTAGCCGTTAGCCCCCGAGTGGAAAACTCTAAACGGGATCCGCATCTCACTCACCGACAGCGACCCATGTTGGCCGAGAAATGAACTGGAACGCGAATCCGAGGTACTAGCCAGCAGGGCGTCGCTGCGGGCAATCACCATAAAGTCACCCAATCTTTCCGAAAAATCTGGATCCAAGTACGGAAAATATCCATCGTCTGCGAGATCCACTCGAGTTACCACGTCAAAATCTTGTCCGAGTACATCTCGCCATCGGGCCGCGACATCTGGCCCCGAGCCAGGCCGGGTGTAGATATGTCGAGCCCGCGGATCCCCAGCCACCCACCTCACGTCAGGTGCGAGTACCGAGTGGGACTCAATATTGATTCGGCGTCCCGGCGGACACAACACCATTCCATGATCCGAAGTAATCACCAAACTGATATCGGATCTGGCATCTTTCGCGATCGCGCCCGCAATTCGGGACACAAAAGCATCAATTAGGCGCAGCTGCGCCAGCCAAGGGTGAGATCCCGGACCATGTACATGACCGAGCCGGTCCAGCTCAGGCCAATACACGTAGGTCAATGCGGGCGTTCGCGCATGTGCAATTCGATCGCGAACGATCCGTTCTGTATCAGCAAGATCTGCAGACCCCAGGTAGACGCCACCGCGAAGCACCGATTTTGTGATCCCCGAACTGCGATATTCTTCGCGCGCGATGCTCCCGACATCAATCCCACTTGCTGAGGCCCACTCGAATAACGGTGCCGTGGGAATCATGGCAAGTGGATGCGGGTGAGATCCCCATTGCAATGGCGAAAACAGGGCATCTTCCTCTGGAACGTAGAAACTCGCACCCACAAACCCGTGCTGGCCGGGAGATTGGCCTGTCCCTAATGAACCCAACGCAACCGGTGTCGTACTGGGGAATTGGGTGTGCATCGGGGTGTCAACACAGGACCCACTCAGAAGCAGATTCGGACCGAATTCTTGGAGTTGGATTTCACCTAGACCATCAACAACAAGCACTATCACGTGCGAAGACGGGGGAATATTGGCCCCCGAAAACGCAGACACACCCGCAAAAAGAGATGGCTTGAGAGCGTGGATTGCGCCAGGGATTACATCTTTTAGTTGAAGGGCTGGTTGCCCCAACGGAGTCGCTTGCAACTGGTGCACAGGGATCTAGTTGTTGCCCGACACGCTGGCTTGCGACAAGGCACGTGCGAATTCAAGGACCTGTGCGATTGTGTCATCGCCGTCAGCGGCTTGTGAAACTCGTAACGAGAAGTCGTCATTTGTAGCAGTCCCCACAAGCCCATGTTCTGCATCACACTCTGGGTCGCCACAGGCTGCTGGCTCCAGCTCAATTCGACTCACCGCTCCCCAGCCGATGGTGAGAACTACTTCAGATGTCAATGTGCCTTGTGCACCGACCGGGTCCTTTACCACTCGATTGACCACAACCGTATCAACTGCTCCAAGCCGCACGCTTTCATTAGAAGTGGATGCATACGAATCCTCTTCGTGGCTGTGCTCATCAGTATGTGACACGATCAAGCGGGTTCGCGTGAGCGCCAGGACACTCATGTGGCGCCGTAACTCATCTCGGTCAAACGTCGCCTCGTGATGTACAACGTAGGCGAGAAGGCCTTCCGAACCCAGGACCCCGTCGAGTGACTCAAACACGAGTTGGGGGTAATACCCATGCCGTTCAAGATCGCTTTGGAGCGCCTGCTCCAGCACACCTGTATTCATCAGGCCTCAGTCTAGGGGCTAGGGTCGCGGGGTGAATTTACCGAATCAAAAATCGGACCTGTTTTCCTTCACGAAAGAGGTGTCGGCCGCTCTGGATGGGGGTGCACCCGTCGTAGCCCTGGAATCCACGATTATTAGCCACGGGCTCCCTCGACCTGAAAATCTGCGTGTTGCCAGAGAGGTCGAGGAGACTGTTCGCTCACGGGGCGCCGTGCCGGCCACCATCGCGATGTTAGAAGGTCGGGTACATATTGGCCTTAGTGACGATGATTTGGAGCAAATTGCAACCCGAGACGATGTCGTTAAAACCAGCATCCGCGATCTCGGCACTGTTGCAGCCCGCAAAGGTTTTGCGGCGACCACCGTCGCTGCCACAACTCACTTGGCCAACCTCGCTGGCATTACCGTGTTCGCCACCGGTGGACTGGGCGGCGTGCATCGCCATGCGCGCGAAAGTTGGGATGAATCGGCGGACTTAACCGCATTAAGCCAAATACCCATCACGATTGTGTGCTCCGGAGTTAAGTCAATCCTGGACGTAGGCGCCACCCTGGAGCGCCTAGAAACACTAAATGTAGGAGTAGTTGTCTACGGATCCCACCAGTTCCCCGGTTTTTACCTGAGTGACTCCGGCATTACCGTCGACTGGTCACTCTCTGACCCTACTGAGATTGCAGACGTAATGGCGGCACGCCGGGATCTCTCGATCAGATCCGCCCTTGTCATCGCGCACCCGTTGCCCGCGGGTAATCAATTGGATCCGGATCTACATGATCAAGTTCTCACTGAGGGCTTAAAACTCGCGGATTCGAAAAAGATCACGGGCAAGGATGTAACACCTTTTCTACTCGATCACTTTCACCGGGCAACCCATGGACAAAGTCTGGTGGTCAATACCGAGATCATCGTTCGAAATGCGGAACTGGCAGCAAGGATTGCGGTTGCGGATTCTGGACCAGCAACACGGGCATAATGCTCGTGCGCGCACAGTTGATAGTTAACCGTTCTGCACGTGTCGTTCAACCATGTCGTCACAGATTTCTCCCAGGCTATAGCCGGCATAGGCCACCGCGGGGCTGGCCAACTATCTCGATCCGTGCCTCGCAGGAAGCCATATCCTGACTTCTCTGCCAGCAGGCACTAGTCTTGTAGTGCCGGTGGTGCGTTAGGTGGAAGCCACTACATTCACCGGATAAACAGTGCCTGCAGGGGCTTCACTTTGAGAGGACACCGTCCGACACATGGCCGCGAAAAGAAACTCTGGTCTCGGTTCTTCGCGAATCATTGACATAGATGTCGCTGACGAAATGCGCGACTCATTCTTGGAATATGCCTACTCGGTTATTTACTCGCGGGCCCTACCCGATGCACGTGATGGTCTAAAGCCAGTGCAACGCAGAATTCTGTTTCAGATGAACCAGATGGGATTGCGCCCCGATCGCGGGCACGTTAAGAGCGCACGCGTTGTAGGTGAAGTAATGGGTCGACTGCACCCCCATGGTGATTCCGCAATTTATGACGCATTGGTTCGTATGGCCCAATCCTTTTCATTACGCATTCCTCTAATTGATGGCCACGGTAACTTCGGCTCCATCGATGACGGCCCAGCTGCGATGCGCTACACCGAGGCGCGGCTTGCCCAAAGCGCAATTGAGATGACTGCTGGAATCGACGAGGATGTCGTCGACTTCGCACCCAATTACGACGGCCGCGAAATCGAACCCCTTGTGCTGCCGGCTGCAATTCCGAACTTGCTAGTAAATGGAGCAAGTGGAATTGCGGTAGGAATGGCAACCAATTTGGCGCCCCATAATCTCGCTGAAGTGATTAATGCCACCAGATTTCTCTTAGACCACCCCAAAGCCACACTCGATGAGCTCATGACCTTTATCCCTGGTCCAGACTTCGCAACAGGCGGCGTGATCATTGGGCTTGAGGGCATCCGTGATGCCTACGGGACGGGTAAAGGCACATTTAAAGTTCGAGCGCGCACCAAAATTGAGCAGATCAGCCCGCGGAAGCGGGGAATCGTCGTCACTGAGCTTCCCGCCAACATCGGCCCTGAGCGGGTTATTGAACGGGTTAAAGACCTGGTCGTAGCCAAGAAACTGCAGGGGATTTCTGACATCGTGGACCTCACCGACGGGGATTCCGGGCTGAATCTTGTGATCGAATGTAAGAGTGCGTTTTCTCCCGAAGCGGTTCTGGAACAACTTTTTAAACTCACGCCAATGGAAGACTCGTTTAATATCAACGCTGTAGCGCTCGTTGACGGACAGCCGGTCACCATGGGGCTCAAGCATCTCATCGAGGTGTTCATTGATCACCGGATCAACGTGGTCACTCGACGAAGCCGTTACCGCAAAGAAGTTGCAGCTAGCCGTCTGCATCTCGTTGATGGCTTGCTCATTGCCATTGCTGACATCGACGAGGTAATTCAGGTGATCCGCAACAGTGACGACACCTCGGCAGCACGAACTCGTCTGATGGAAATTTTTGACCTCACTGAAATTCAGACCAATTACATTTTGGAAATGCCCCTGCGGCGGCTCACCAAGTTTTCGCGAATTGAGTTGGATAAGGAGTCGGACCAACTTCGATCAACTATTTCGGCCTTGGAATCGCTCCTCGAAGACGAATCGAGCCTTCGCGCTTTGGTCTCTTCGGAATTGGCGCAAGTGAGTGCGGCGCATTCGAGTCCGCGCAAAACCCTGTTACTCGAGGCAACCGGAACCCCGTCCATCGCCGCTGATACTTCCCTTGAGATCGCGGACGAAGACTGTGTCGTCTTGCTTTCCAGCACCGGCTTGATTGCCCGTACATCTTCGGTGAGCACTGGTGAATCGAGTCAACGAACCAGCCACGATGTCGTGATTTCTAGTGCGCGCGGCACCTCACGGGGTGAACTAGGAGTGTTAACCTCATTGGGGAATCTACACCGAATTTCCGTTGTTGATGTCCCTGCGATCCCACCCACGTCGGGTGTACCCGGTCTCAGCGGCGGCGCACCAATTGGCGCTTTTCTTTCTCTCGAGTCAGCCGAATCCCCCGTCGCAGTTCTCCACCTCGACTCTCCGTTCGTACTGGGCACCAGAAACGGATCGGTGAAACGACTGGCATCGACACATCCGATTGGGCGCCCCGTGTGGGATGTCATCACTCTGGACCCGGGAGACGCTGTAGTCGCCGCGGTTGCCTTAGATGAACGCCATGCCGCCGAATCGGAGTTGGTGTTTATTACTGCCGCCGGACAATTATTGCATTTCCCAGCTTCAGCCGTGCGTGTTCAAGGGCGATCTGCGGGCGGGGTTGCCGGAATCAAGTCCCCCGACTCCCCGGTTATCTTTTTCGGGGTTGTTGAGCCGAGTTGCGATAATGTTGTCGTCACGGTGTCCGGTTCGAGTCAAGCACTTCCAGGAACCGAGTCAGGAAACGGCAAGGTCTCCGATTTTGGTGAATATCCGGGCAAGGGACGCGCAACGGCAGGCGTTCGGGCACATAAGTTCCGGTCCGGTGAGGACACGCTCTCGCGGGCGTGGTGTGGCCCAGCTCCGGCAAGAGCCGCGACCGCGAGTGGAACACCCGCGTATCTGCCCGAATCTGACGGTAAACGAGACGGAACCGGCAGCCCGCTTACCCACCCGATTGATGCGTTGGGCGGACCGATTGTGATCCGGTTAGAATCTTAAGTCGTGTCAGTAACCGTGCCCTGCAGTGTGATCAATGCGCAATCCGCGCTGGCGGGAACTGCGCCCACTGCCTCGTCTTGGCTAATCCTGTTACATCAAGGAGCTTGGGGCGATCGGCCGGTTGACACGCTCGTTCCACCGCAATTGCATCTGTGGGCCCAAGAACACGATTGCAAGATCCTCCTGGCTCGCACACCACAACAAGCACCGACCTATCCCAATAACACCTATTGGATCTCTGACGGTGGTGATCAGCTACGGCAAGGGACCCTAACCACCAACGGCTTACCAGAGCTGGGTGGCGCCCATCTCTGTGGGCAGATGCTGTTGATTTGTACGAACGGCAAGCGCGACCAATGCTGCGCAACTTTTGGCAGGAACCTGATCTCCGAGTGCGCAAAATCGCTCTCCCCCGAGCAATTTACAAGAATATTGGAATGCAGTCATCTCGGTGGTCATCGATTTGCACCCACCGGACTGTGGCTCCCACGGAATTTGGCCCTGGGACGCCTAGACGCAGCCTCGGTACAACGGCTTCTCGCCGACCACACCGTTGACTCGCGATACGTCCGGGGAAGCACCTCTCTCTCCCCTGCACAACAGGTGATTCAGGCCCACTTGTGGCCGGTCGCGGCTGAATTTCGCTCATCGGCGGCTGTGGGCAATGAGATTGAATTCGAGGTGGGCATCGGCGAGGAAACCGAGACATTCATGGTCGAGCAAACCGTTGCGCAGCAGGTAACTTCGTGTGGAACCGAGCAAAAGCAGAGCACCACGTTCAGGCTAGTCGGCAGGAACTAGATGCCAATCCAGTCTGATCACACCGACATAGCGCGCGCGCCAGCGATCAGCCTTCCTGATCTGGGCGGGGTTACCCGATCACTTGCGAAGCTCACTGATGGTGCGATCAGCGTCGTGTTTTTCAGCTGCAATCATTGCCCCTACGTTTTGTGGATCGAACAAGAAGTAGGGCGGCTCGCCCACGAGCTCTCTGCGGTCTCATGGATCGCAATCTGCAGCAATGACACCCAAGCGTATCCAGAAGATGACATTGATGGCTTGCTCGAGCAACGGGTCCGCGCCCAATGGAACTTTCCATATTTGATTGACTCGGACCAGATTGTGGCCCAGCAATTCGGGGCGGTCTGCACTCCCGATTTCTTCGTCTTCGCACCCGACTCCACCCTGATCTATCGAGGCGCATTTGATTCATCACGACCGAACAGTGACACTGCGATTACTGGAGAGTACTTGAGAGCGGCTGTCGAGTGTGCTGCTAAGGGAACAACCTTCACCGGCGGCGCTCCCTCACTCGGTTGTGGGATTAAGTGGTCAGAATTAGGTGGTTAACGGCCTAACCCAATGTCGATCAAATCTTGACGGTCATGGATCGTGGTCCGGTCTCGATTGCGCGTGCCACCCAATTCCTTTTCCCGGGCATCGATTCGCTTCCAACCCTCAAAATCAATAACATCAATGTGACGATGCTGGAGTAGCTGATCAATCTGTGCAGCACTGGAAACTTGCGTTTCATTGCGATCCTGGAAAAGAGTATTGATGCTCGCCACGGCATCCTTCTTATTGGTACCAATAATTCCTGATGGACCACGCCTAATCCACCCTGCGACATAACAATTCTCAAGACCGATCACCGCGCCATCAACACTGGGAATTACGTTGGTGTCCTCATCAAATGGGACGCCCGGTAGACCCTCCCCCCGATATCCGATACTGCGAATGACCAAGTCCGCCACAATCTCCTCGCTCTCACCGGTTGGGGTGAGCCGCCCCTGCGAATCAATCTGCATCGTTTCCACCACGAGGACCCCATTGTCCAAATCCATGTTGCGCGGTGCGCAATAAAAGTGAAATTCAATGTTTCGATCCGCGCGTGCCTCCCGTTGTGACCACTCGGCCATGACGTCAAGATTGCGGGCTACTACCTTGTTCCCTGCACTAGCATGTGCGAAGTCATCGGGTAGATCTCTGGGATCTAACACCACGTCCACTCCAGGAATCTCGCCCAACTCTTTCAGTTCTTTTGTGGTGAAAGTGGCATTGGCCGGTCCCCTCCGGCCGACAATGTGCACCCTGCGAACTGTGCTGTGCGACAGCGCATCGAGGACATGTTGGGGGATATCTGTTTGCTCAAGTTCAGTCGCCGACTTACTCAGAATCCGAGCGACGTCAACTGCAACATTGCCCAGTCCAATCACGGCGACATCAGTTGCTTGGGACAAGTAATCCGTGAAATCAATTGCGTCCGGGTGACCCGTGTACCAGCGAACAAATGCCGTTGCCGCGATGCTCATCCGATGGCCTTCGCCGCGGATTCCCAGTTCCCGATCAAGGGATGCCCCGTAGGTGTACACGACAGCGTCGTAGTGATCTTGCAGGTCAGAAGGCATGAGATCGCGACCGATACATACATTTCCACAAAAACGAACCAGTGGGCTGTCAAATGTTTGCGCGAGTTTGTCGCGCACAGAGCGGATCGAGAAATGATCCGGAGCCACGCCATAGCGAACTAGACCGAATGGCACCGGTAGTGCATCAAAAACGTCGACTTCCACGTGATACTGGGTTGCCAAGTGCTCTGCGGCATAGATTCCCGATGGGCCCGCTCCAATTACGGCCACTCTCACGTATTTCTCGCCCCTGCTTCGAATCTACACATCTTGTACAATCAGGCGACCGGTCTGGACATCGAAAATGGCTCCTCCGACGACCAATTCCTTTGATAACAACGGATAGGCGCGGATCCGGGTCACGTCCTGGGCTAAAGCGGCGTACTGATCTGAGACCGTCCGAATTTCGATGCCGCGTGAATCTATCCCAGAGGCCTCAAAAATTGCAGCGTGCATTTGCTCCTCGTCTGCTGAAGCCATTCGGCAGTCAGTGTGTGGCATGACGAGCACTCGATTCACGCCCAGCAGGTGACTGGCCAGCACGAGAGTTCGCAATACGTCGTCGGTGACGCGAGCGCCTGCATTTCGCAGGATTTTCACGTCACCGGGTTGCATCCCCAGAAGAGAAAGTGGATCGATCCGCGAATCCATGCAAGTGACGACTGCGAGACCCTCTCGCGCTACTCCGGTGAGGTGAGCTTGTCTAAATGAGGACGCGTAACGTTCGTTGGCAACCAAAATATCCGAGAAATTCGACCCGAAGTCGGTATTGTGCTCACTCATGCGTCGATCCTATCGCGATCGAGATTTTGTGCCCCGGACACAATGAACTCCTTCCGCGGCGCAACCTCGGATCCCATCAGTAAGTTAAAAACGTCAGACGCGTCTTCTGCATCGGAGACCGTCATGCGTCGAAGAGTTCGGCGCCCGGAGTCCATTGTGGTTTCCCGCAATTGATGTGAGTCCATCTCTCCCAAGCCTTTGTACCTCTGTACCGGATCTTTGACCCGCTTACCTTTTTTATGCGATTCCGCAATAACTGTTTTCATTTCTTGGTCCGAATAAGTGTAGATCACCTCATTTGCCTTACTGCCAGCGTTGATCACTTCAATTCGATGCAGCGGAGGAACAGCCGCGAATACCCGCCCATCTTCCAGAAGCGGACGCATGTATCGGTTAATCAAGGTAAGAAGTAGACAACGGATGTGAGCACCATCGACGTCAGCGTCCGACATCAAAATGATTTTCCCGTAACGCGCCTGATCCAGATCAAAAGACCGACCAGAGCCAGCGCCAATGACCTGAATAATCGAGGCACACTCGGCATTTTTGAGCATGTCAGAGAGCGAGGACTTCTGCACATTAAGAATTTTGCCCCTGATGGGAAGAAGTGCCTGATACTTGGAGTTTCTCGCCGACTTGGCCGTGCCCAATGCGCTGTCACCCTCGACGATAAACAATTCGGACTCGCCCACGTCGGTGCTGCGACAGTCGACCAGTTTCGCAGGCATGGAAGAAGATTCCAGTGCAGTTTTGCGTCGTTGGGTATCGCGGTGGCTCCGCGCCGCGATCCTGGCCCGCATTGCATTGGCAACCTTCTCGGCAACAGTTCGCGCCGTTGCTTTCTCTCCTCTAGGTGGAGTTTTCAACCATTTTGCCATCTCTTTGGCGACTACGGCCGACACTATTCGAGTTGCGGCAGGCGTCCCAAGCACTTCTTTTGTCTGACCCTCAAATTGAGGCTCTGCAAGGCGGATTGCCACTACCGCGGTGAGGCCTTCACTCAGATCCTCCTTAGTAACGTTGTCCTCACTGCTTTTCAGAATCTTCGCATTTTTGAGGTACTCATTAAAAACTTTTGTGAGAGCGCGCTCCATCCCCACCACATGGGTTCCGCCCTTGGGGGTCGCAATTACGTTGACAAAGGAGCGAAGGATCGATTCGTAACCGGTATTCCACAGCAGCGCAATATCAACGGCTAACTCCCTTTGCACCTCCTGGCTTGTCATGTGCCCCTGGTCGTCGAGCACCGGCACTGTTTCCGCGAAATGGCCCGAACCGAAAAGCCGAATAACACTCCCGATTGCCTCACCGTCATTGAGGTGAGTGGCGTATTCGGAGATTCCCCCCTTGTGTTGGAATGTCTCCTGCCACAGATCAGTGGGATCGCGTTGATCGATTAAGCGAAGAACCAGGCCTGGGACCAGGAACGAACTTTGTAACGCACGCTCGCGCAGTGCCTGTCGATCATATTCCGCGTCCTTTGTGAACACTTCGTGGTCTGCCCACCAACGCACAATCGTCCCGGTGTGAGTCCGGGGCGTTTTTCCAGTGACATTGAGCCCACTTTTTTTTGAAAAAGCGCCCATGGGGCCTTCGCTATCAAAATTCCCCGGTACCCCACGACGAAAAGACATTGAGTGTACTTTGCCGCTTCGAAGGACCGACACATCAAGTCTGGACGACAATGCGTTCACCACCGATGCACCAACGCCGTGCAGCCCGCCCGATGCAGCGTAGGACCCACCGCCAAATTTTCCTCCAGCGTGAAGCTTGGTCATGACGACCTCTACTCCCGTGAGTTTTGTCCGTTTTTCAACGTCAATGGGAATCCCCCGGCCATTGTCGCGGACCTCTGCGGATCCGTCCGCGAGCAAAGTCACCGAGATTTCGGTACAAAATCCGGCAAGGGCCTCATCAACGCCATTATCTACGATCTCCCACAGACAATGCATCAAACCTCGGGAGTCATTGGAGCCGATATACATGCCAGGGCGTTTGCGTACCGCCTCGAGTCCCTCGAGGACCGCCAGATTCTTTGCCGTGTATTCCCCTGATGCGCCACCTTCAGATTTCACTTTAGCCACTGACCTAACCTAGTCTGAGCCAAGCCCAGATCGTGGGAATGAATCACACCCATGGCCACCGCCGAGTTACTTCGCTGTTGGCGAACCTAAGCGAGTCTGAGTGTGTGCGGACCTAATTCCATGCTTAAATAATGCCATGTCAGATACCAGCACCCCAACACTTGACGCTCCGGTTTTGTCGAGCACCGATCGATGTGACCGATGTGGGGCTCAGGCCTACGTCCTAGCCGAACTTCCGGGTGGTTCCGCCTTATTGTTTTGCGGCCACCACTGGAGTAACCACGAAGCAGCCCTGCGGCCCAAGGTCGTAAAACTGACTGACGAGTTGCATCGCCTAAACGAACGCCCCTAGCAGCCTAATCCAAGTAGTCGCGTAATACCTGCGAGCGACTTGGGTGGCGTAACTTAGACATTGTCTTACTTTCTATTTGCCTAATCCGCTCACGGGTAACTCCATACACTTTACCGATTTCATCGAGGGTTTTCGGCTGCCCATCTGTGAGTCCGAAACGCATCCGCACCACCCCTGCCTCGCGGTCTGAGAGGGTGTCAAGAACCGACTCGAGTTGCTCCTGCAAAAGAGTGAATGACACAGCGTCGCTGGGCACGATTGCTTCTGAATCCTCAATCAGGTCACCGAACTCGCTGTCGCCCTCTTCACCCAACGGCGTGTGCAGGGAGATCGGCTCACGGCCATACTTTTGAACTTCAACAACCTTCTCAGGCGTCATGTCCAGTTCCATCGCGAGTTCTTCAGGGGTTGGCTCCCGACCCAGGTCCTGCAACATTTGCCGTTGGACTCGAGCTAGCTTGTTAATCACTTCAACCATGTGCACTGGGATTCGGATAGTGCGGGCCTGGTCAGCCATAGCTCGGGTGATCGCCTGACGAATCCACCAGGTTGCGTAGGTGGAAAACTTATAGCCTTTCGTGTAGTCGAATTTTTCAACCGCACGAATCAAACCCAAGTTGCCCTCTTGGATAAGGTCGAGGAAAAGCATTCCTCGCCCTGTGTAGCGTTTTGCTAGTGAGACCACCAGGCGGAGGTTCGCTTCGAGCAAGTGATTCTTAGCCCTGCGTCCATCTGTTGCGATCCACTCCATGTCAAGACGGGTCTTTTTGTCCATCTTGGCGCCCTCGTTGAGCATCTCTTCAGCGAAAAGTCCCGCTTCAATGCGTTTGGCAAGGTCAACTTCCATCTCCGCATTGAGCAGGGGGACCTTGCCAATTTGCTTGAGGTAGTCCTTGACCGGGTCGGCGGTTGCGCCGGCAACGGTGACCGTTTGCACGGGCTCGTCACTTTCATCAACGTGTGAAATAACGAAGCGTCCGGACTCTTCGGCTGAGCCTGCCGGCTCTTCTTTCGCGACTCCAGCAAGATCCTTTTCTAGGTCAGACTCCAGACCTTTTTCCAGTTCAGCCGCCACCTTGAGATCTGGCTCCCCCGACGGGGTCACTTCAACTACTCCCTGTTCGGTGGCAATAACCTCAACGAGCACGTCCTTGCCAGGCTTTGAACCGGCCTTGGCAGGTTTAATTGGCTTGACCGCGGATTTAGCGACGGACTTGTTGGCCGGCGCACTTTTTTTGATCGGGGCCGACTTCTTGGCCACCGGCGCCTTCACCGCTGCCTTCTTTGCTGGGGCGGCCTTCTTGATTGGTTTTGGGACGGCTTTTTTAGACACAGCTTTTTTAGACACAGCCTTTTTAGACACAGCCTTTTTCGGAGCTGTGGGCTTAGATGCGGTTTTCTTAGCGGTTGTTGTTTTTTTCGCTGCAGCTGCCATGTGAGAGTGGGTGCCCTTTCGCCGATGACCCATAACAAGTGCCCGAGTCAAGCCAATTGGCTTGTTCGGGCGTTCTATCTTGGCACGCCGGTCAGCATTGGCCTGCGCCGGGGCAGCGTAAACGAGCCTTAGCCTGACCAATGGTGACGCCGAAGCTGGATCGCTGCACTAGATCACCCTCGATAGCGACCGGTTCGAGACCGTCCACAGTGAATTCGCCCGCCCATCTGGTTGTGACCTCGATATTTTTGCGACCCGCTATGGGGAAGGTATGTGAAACCGCCCGGTCGGGGTAAGGACCACCGCTTTGCCCTGTGTACAGGGCGCGTCCGGGGAAATCCCAGCGCCAGGACGGAACAGCCGTTATCGCAACGCTAAAGCCCGCGATCGGTACACGCCACCGTACGTGCGTGGCGGATTGGCCCGATTCACACAGCAATGGCAGATGCGTGACCGCCCCTTGAGCCGGCCAGCAGCGCGCTGCTTGATCGGGGACGTATCGGGTGAAATTCTCCGCGATCCGCTTTTCAACGCCCGCCACGGTGCTTACCTCGTAATTGGTCAAGCAAATCCGATCCACCTCCCGCCAATCCCCACCCTCGGGTCTGAACCACACCCGAACGTGGTCAATGAGTCCCGGGCACCCCCTGATTGCAGCGTCGCAATATTTATTGGGTCCGGGCACGCAAGCCGCCGTGAGTTTCCAGCCGCACCCGCGGCATCGGATCAGCTCATTGCGAGCGCCCGTGTCCACGGTCGCAGGAAGAATCAGTCCGCCGCTTCCCTGGTATCGCACCTGCTCTTGATCTGATATCACGTCAGGATTTGCGTGGCCTGTCGCAACGTTGACGCAAAAGGATGCGAGCAGTAATGCAGCACCGCTGATGATCAGCGTCAATCCCGGAAAACGATTTTTGCCCACCCCCTGATTCTGATCTGCAGCAGGAGCCAGATCAAGGTGTGGTTTCTAGCTGTGGAAAACCGCTTTTTCAACTGTCGGTGCGGGGGCTTCAATCCGGCTGAGCGCATGACGAACGAATTGGGCAACCTGCTCTTCTTCGACTAAAAAACCATCGTGACCAACTACGGACTCGAGGATGTGTAATTGATCCGCCCCCGGGGTTAAGTCCACAATCTCTTGTTGCAGTCGAAGCGGGAATAGTCGATCAGAATTAATTCCCACCACGGTCAGTGGCGCGGTAATTGACGCCAGCGTACGTTCCACTCCCCCGCGTCCCTCACCTAAGTCAAATAGGCTCATGGCTCGAGTAAGAGCGATATAGGTATTTGCATCAAAGCGCCGTGCAAGCTTGTTCGCATGGTGGTCTAGATAAGATTCGACCGCAAAGCGACCACCACTTGCTGGAGACTCCTCCCCCTGTGCGCTTCGACCAAAACGGGTGTCGAGCTCGCTTTCGCTGCGGTAAGTCAAGTGGGCTATTCGCCGGGCTAATCCCATACCAGCAACGGGCCCAACGGGAGAGTCGTAGTAATCACCGCCCTGGAAATGTGGGTCCAACTCAATCGCCGCGAGTTGGATCGCATGTATTCCGATTTCATCGGCACTTACCGCCGCGGTCGAACCCAGCACAAGACCGCCTCGAACCGCTTCGGGATAGCGCACCATCCATTCCAAGACCCGCATTCCACCTAATGAGGGACCCAGCATCAGCGCATAGGACTCAATTCCGAGGTGCTGCATCAGCTGGTACTCAACCCGCACCATGTCCGCAATCGTGATTACGGGGAAACGCGATCCCCACGCTTGTGAATCGGGGGCAAGACTGGACGGCCCGGTTGTCCCCTGGCAACCGCCCAGCACGTTGGCGCACACGACGAAGTACTTGTCTGTATCGATCGGGGCACCGGGGCCCACCAGTGAATTCCACCAACCGCCAGTGCTGTGCCCCGGTCCGGCTGCTCCGGTGGCATGTGAGTCGCCCGTCAGTGCATGTGCGATGTAAATCGCATTACTCGCCTCGGGATTGGGCTCCCCCCACGTCTGGTATGCAACCCGAACCTGCTCGAATTCGAATCCAGAATCAGTGGTAAATGGACCAAACTCGAAAAAGAGCCTTTCCCCCGGCGGAAAACCCTCCCGCCACGCTGCGCTGGCGGGAGGGGTCCCTTCGTAACTCAGTGCTCCGTATTGCGTGGGCATTTACTTTTGGGCCGCCGCAAATCCCAGTTCCAAATCAGCCAAAATGTCGGATAGCCCTTCCAGGCCGACCGCTAGGCGCACCAATCCCGGTGTTACTCCACCAGCAAGCTGCTCCTTCTCGCTCAACTGCGAGTGAGTGGTGGATGCAGGATGGATGACCAGGCTGCGCACGTCGCCAATATTGGCAACATGACTATGCAATTCCAGACCTTCGACAAACTTTTTACCTGCCTCGATCCCCCCAACTATTTCAAAGCTGAGGACGCCACCTGTTCCTTTTGGAGCGTACTTCTGCCCATTGGAATACCACGGACTCGATGGCAAGCCAGCGTAGTTGACTGACACAACTTCCGGCCGTTTCTCCAGCCACCGCGCAACACTGAGTGCACTTTCGGTGTGCCTCTGCAAACGCAATGACAAGGTTTCGATCCCCTGGGCAATCAGGAACGCATTGAACGGTGATACTGCAGCTCCCAGATCGCGTAGCAACTGAACCCGGGCTTTGAGAATGAAGGAAAGGTTCACTCCAAATGCCCCATCAACGCCAAGGTCTCGGGCGTAGACCAACCCGTGGTAACTGGGATCGGGTTGGTTGTAGTTGGGAAAGCGTTCGGGGTACTTGGCGTA
>FLOH01001532.1_pt1 | contig 29611 bp, 37 predicted proteins | sample 756751 | NCBI WGS metagenome assembly FLOH01 (sample SAMEA4026879, study PRJEB14308) | marine metagenome | biome: coastal water; material: water | depth 74 m
AGATTTAGAATTGAAGGTGGTTATGTAGAGGAGAACGGAATAGGTGCGGCTATGAGAGATTTAATATTACCTAGAAATAGACGTATAAGAGGATTTACAACAACACAAGATAGTAAAACAACAATAGTAAGAACATTAATAAGTGATTTAGAAGCAGGTATAATTGAATTACCAACTAAGGAACTTGAGCCAGAAGTCTACAAGGAACTATCATTATACACATATAAATTATCTACTAATGGTAAATTAAGTTTTAGTCATCAAAATGGAATGAAAGATGATTTAGTCGATTCACTTATGTTAGCAAATAAAAGTAGAAACGAGATTAGAACAAACGCAATGTATATTAGTCCAGCTCAAAGAGCAGTTAAAGTAGGATTTGGAGTAGCATAACAAATCCTAATTAATAAAAAACAATATTTATTGGTAATATGAAGAAAAATTATAAATTAGAAATACCCGAGTATTTGTCAATTGGCATATATCAGCAACTTCAAAATTTAGAACACCTAAGTGAATTAGGTAAACTAATAGAGGCAATCCACGTATTCACAGGTATAACACGTGATGAATTAAAAACGTGGTCTATACCAGATTTAGGCCGTGTGGCTAAAGATTATAGTTCAATTGATACTCAAGAACAATTTTATCCCTTAATTAAATTAAATGATAAAACCTATGGGTATGCCGATATATCAGCTATGTCTTTAGGTGAGTTTGTTGATTTAGAGAACCTATGTAAAAAACCAAATATTAACTTACACGAAATTATGGCGGTACTATATCGTGAAGTTAAAAGTCATAAATTTGACAATTTTATTTGGAATATAAAACATAATATTCAAATATCTAGAAATAAAGTCGACAATGTCTTTAAATGGTATAAAATAAGAGAATATAATAGTGAAGATAGAGAAGTAGATTCTATTGTAATGAAAGAATTACCAGTATCACTAGCATTAGGAGCATTAAGTTTTTTTTTGTCAACCGCCAGTCTACACTATCTAAATTCGATCAACTTTTCGGAGATGCCGGTAGCGGAAAAAGCGATGATAAGGATGGCGAGGAAAACGAATCTGGAAGCTTTAGTTCACATTGGGGATGGTTTGCGACAATATACGCTCTTTCCAAGACAAATATTCTCTCCATCACTGGGGATAAAAGTATCACTGAATTAAACTTTAATTTTGTCTTAAATTATCTAGCAATAGAAAAAGATTATAAATTATTAGAGGCACAAGCAGAAAAACAACACGCAAATAAAAACAGAATTAGATTAAAATAATAAATTATGGCATGTAATTGTAATAAAGCAGATAGACGAGAAGTATGGAAACGACATTTAGCAGGTTTCGATGCAAATAGAATAGCAGCACAACTAATGACTCAACTACAACTAGTAAAAGATTGTATTATGAGTGGGGATCCAGATGTTGTTAAAGAAAAAAAAAATAAAATAGGCGAGTAATGACATACAATATATCATTGCTTGCCGTAATATTGTTATTACTAATATTAACAAAAAAAAGAAAATGACATCATTAGAAAGTATAGTACAAACATTTAGAGATGTAGCAGATGCTCATTTGTATGTTAATTCATTTGCATTTGGTAGCATCGATTATTTAGATGCATCATCTCAAAACATTAAGTATCCTTATGTCTTTCTAAGACCATTAACTTCACTTGGATATAATCAAGACACACGTTTAAGAATATTATCATTCGAATTATATGCTTTAGATGTACCTAAATTATCTAACCAATCACCAGAAGGTGTAATGTCTAAGATGGAACAAGTATTATATGATTTTGGAGGCTACTTAAACTGGGGACCACCTAGTGATAATCAATCAAATGGTGTATCTTATGATATACAATCAATTACACCTACATTAGAAGCATTTATGGATAGAGTATATGGTTTTGTAGCTACAATCCAGTATACAGAATCCGGTATTTACGATTATTGTAATTTCCCTAGAGTATAATGAATACAGAGAACTTAGATAAAGCCTTATTAGCATACGGAGACAGAATTATAGACGAAATGCAAAATCAACTATTCGAGAATAAATCGGTTGATACTGGTGCTTTAGGTAAATCTATTAATGCTCAAATAATTAAAAACAAAGCAGGCCAACAAGAGAAATTACGAATCAATATGTTGGAGTATGGCCAAATATTAGAAACAGGAATAAAACCTAGAGGTGCAAGTGGTCAAGGAGGAAGTTATGTTGGTTATATACCATCTCTTCAAAGGTGGATTAAACGTAAAAATATACCAGTGCCTTCTAAATTTAAAAGTCCGGAACAATTTGCCTTTGCAATAGCAAAAAATATAGCAAAGAATGAGCATATGGACAAAGGGCCTAACAAATATCGTAAAAGACCATTTATAATGATATCAATTGAAAATGCAGCAACTAATTTTGGTAATGAAGCAATAGCAGCAGGCGTAGAATTAGATTTAATTAATGATATAGATAAAGCATTTATAAAATCAGGAGCAACAATAACATAATATGAGTTTAAGTTTAATATCATCACCATTTGCAGTTAATGCTACGACAAATAATTTACCTTTTGTTGTAACTTCTCCATCTGCATCATCACCACAATTTAAGTTAGTAACAGACATTTATATTCCTCAAAGATCACCAGCACGTTTAACACGTATTAAAACCGCACCAAGTGCTAGTTTGTGTATGGTGGACATATCTAGAGTAGTAAGCGATTATCTAACGTATGATACGCCAATGACTATATCACCTGGTACTGGTTCGTATACAAATGCTTCACAATTTAGAATATTAATGGGGGAGGAATATGCTGATTCACCTAGTAGTTCTATTGTTCAATATGATGGTAATGGTAATGTAGGAACACCTAATTATACAGCATCATTTAGTGGTTCAACAAGTGGACTTGGAACATTAATACCTGCAGTAAACGAATATAGTAATTTATCTTATGATTTTCCCCAAAGTGAGTGGTATGCTGATTATAGCGCAACAGGCTCAACACCCTTTCTAACTAATGACCCTAACTTTACATTAAGTGGAATTATAAACGCAGGTGGAACCGCTACTAAAAAAGCATATGATTACGATTGGGAAACCATATCCATATTAAACGATGGTCAGTATAACCAAGTTTCATTTGTATCTGCTAAAATAATTAGTGGGTCAACTATTGTATTTAATGAACCATCATATTATGTTTCAACAATAGCACCTTTACTTCATATAGGAATAGGACCTGCTAATTTATCAGCTAGTAATAGTTCATCAGCAACCCGTATTGATAGTGGTAATTGGAATTATTTAGAATATGATTTTGAATTTGTAAATGGGGATAATAGAAAAATACAATTATTAAGAGAAGATTGTAATTATTATAATCAAAATTTAGCTAGATATAATCCAAGTGAAGTCCCAGAAAGATATATTAAAGGTAGAACACGATTCGCTTTTATTAACAAATATGGAGTAATGGATTATTACAATGTAAACAATCCAACAAAAAAAGTAGCTAAGATTGACCGTAAAGATTATACACAACCTCAATTACCATGGCAAACATTGAATACAAGTAGTGGCGCGATATTTGACGTTAGTAAACGTGGTAAAGACACATATTCAACTATATATAGGAATGAATTCGAAGTAACTACTGATTATGTAAATCAAGAAGTAGCTGATTGGTTAACTGAATTAATTGAATCACCAGCAGTATGGATTCAAAGTGAGAATTTAAATAACTTACAATATATATCTGCTCAACAATATTATGAAGAAAGAGCATCATTACAAAATGGATTTGTTCCAATTAGAATAAAAAATGCTAGTTATACTTGGAGAACAAATAAATGGAGTCAAAAGTCATTTCAATATGACATTAAATGGGAACTTAGTAATACAGCAGAAACTAGAAGATAATGGTATATATACAACAAGAACCTACGCAATTAAATACAGTATATACTAAACTATTATATGGTATAACTACTACTAATTATTCATTACCACAATATAAATTTGTTTGTGATATAGAAGATTATGCAGGTAATTTAATTCAAAGAATAAAACAACCTGCTAACAATGTAGGTAGTGCTATTTTTAATGTTGCCGTTCCTATTAGACCACAATTAAAAGTAGACGATACATTATACATTCAACATCCTACTGCCTCATATGGTAATGGAGATAATAATTTAATAAATTCATATTCACAATTTATTTGTAGATTTGGAGAAGAATATGGTACATCACCTTCATCATCAGTAATAGTTTATGATGGATTAGGTAATGTAGGTGACCCTGAAGTAACTGGTTCAGTTTTAGCATTAGGTAGAATGGAATGGGAACCATGGAATAATGGTTTCTTTCAATCATCATCAGCACCACCAATATATGAAGCAAGTGGAACAGGTAGTTTAAACTTCTTTGTATACGAAGCAGCATCACCAAATTATGTAGATGTTAATTTAAGAGTTAATGGTGTATTTCCAGCTGGTGGCTATGCAGGTAGTGGTTCATTTAGCTGGTCAGGTAGTGATGGAGAATATCTTTTAGAAGTTATTTCTATAATTGGTGTTCCATCCGCTGATGCAAGAGCATCAATTGAGGTTTATGATATGAGTAATCAACAAATGGTTCTAGACATATCAAATGTATCAGGTTCAGGAGCTATAAATGAAATATTAATATCAACTCCATTTACAGGTAGCACAGGTAGAGTATATGGTTGTAGAGTAAATGGTATACCTACATCATCATTTAATCCACCACCTTATATACAATATTATTTAACTAATGATTATACAGCATCAACTCATAGAGTTCGGTCAGGGGCTTACCCTACATTCCCTGGAAATGTTCATAATGTAAGTGGTCAATTATCTACCAAAGCATATGAAATGAATGTTAATGATGTTTCAGGTTCTAATATAGGTCAAGTATTAGAAGTATACCCAACATTACAAGATTTTTCATTAAATGAAATACCATTTATACCTCCAATAGAAGTAGGTGGTTATGCATCGTGGAATTTTAATATGCAAGATGTTAGAGTTAACTGGACAGGTTCAAACCCCTCAGATATTACTGCTGGTACTACCAAAACAATACTAACAAATTGGCCCCAATATCAACGAGAATCAGTAATACCTCTATATCAATTCAATAATTTAGCATTACAACAACCAAATCGTTTTAGAACTGTATCTGAAAATGATTTAGGTACGATATCATGGTTTAATATATCAGGTTCACTAGATATAACTGGTATTACAATTGCAGAATATGGTGTTAGTTTATATTATTTTAGTCCATTATCATCTTCACTAGATGGAGGTGCAATAAATAGTAGTAAGTCTTGGACAGGAGCTACATTAAATGGATTTTCTACAAGTTTAGTTAATTCAGGTTCGGGTGCAAATATTCCATTTTGTACAGGACCATTATTTCCAGCTAATATACCATCGATAGATACTAGTGTAGAATGGAATTTCTTAGAATTAAGAATTAATAGAGGCTCACAAAATTATTGGAGAAGAGAAGAACCATGTCCTTGGCAAACTCGTTCTAATTTCGCTTTTATTAATAAGTGGGGTGTTTGGGATTTTATAGGATTAAATACACCTACAAATAAATCTGCTATAATAAATGAACGTAATGAATTTATGAAGGTAAATGCCGATTACAATTCATCAATATCAACATACTCACCATACAATAGAGGATTTGAACAATATTATTTAAAACAAGACTACAAATATAAAATTACTACTGACCCAATAGGGGGTGTTGATAGTGGCTATTTAGGGGAGTTTTCAATAGAGAATTTCTATCAAGAACTATTTATATCACCAAATGTAATGTTACAAGTAGATAATATATTCGTTCCTATTAATCTTACCAATAGTAGTTTTATATATAAGACAAATAAAAAAGGACAGAAAAAATACCAAGTAGAAATTGAGTATGAGTTTTCAAATAAACCAAGAAGTAGAACATAATTATGCGCGACCTAGTATTAAGAATAACCTATGAAAATGTAGTAACGGATTTAGACATTGATTCTAATATCCCATTACGTTTAGATATATCAGCATTCGATAATTCAAGAATTGGAGTATTATTTGGTGTTGGTTCTCAAACATTTGACTTACCAGGCACTAAGAAAAATAATGTATTCTTTAAAAATGCATATGAAATTGGAGCTACAGATACCCCAGCATTATATAATTTTATACCAGCATCAATATTATTAGATGGAGATGAGGTATTAGCAGGGAGTATGCAATTACTTGAGACAATCACAAGTGAAGATGGTTATGTAGTATATAAAGTAATCTTAGTAGACCAATTAATACAATTTACAAGTAAGTTAGAGGGTGCGTTTATTTCTAATGCTGATTTCTCAGCACTTAATCATAATTTATCTATTGAATTTATTACAGGTAGTTGGTCATCATCTGCTAATATTACAGATTTACCTTTAAATGGTGCGGTGTATTATCCTATGATTGATTATGGTAATGATGGTAATATTAATTATTTCTCAGGAGATTTATCCTCAGGTTCTTTACCATACATTCAATTTAGTGGGAGAGAGGATGCTACAGGCTCGATTGATAATCAGTCTACACCAATGACTTATCAACAATTTCTACCCGCAATTAGAAGTAAAGAATTATTGGATATTATATGTGCCCAAGTAGGGTTTTCATATACTAGTTCATTTGCTAATTTAACATCTAGTGCTTTCAAAGATACTTATGTATTAGCTAAATCAACAGATACTTTAGGTGCTACAAGTGCCGGAGCAAGTAATGAGCAATTTAGTGGTTCGTTAGCAAGTAATCAAGCAGTTCCTGCTCCTGCGGGGGTTTGGGTGCCTTATGAGGTAACAACTAAACACCAACAATTTTTTGACCCTAGTAGTAATTATTCTAATATAAATTTTCAATATACTGTTCCTATAGATGGAGCGTATAATGTTGATTTTAGTACAGCATTTACAGCTACCATAGGTGGTTCATCAGCACGTTATCTAACAGGAGTTAGAGTAGATAAAGCTGCAGGTGGAACGGATAGATATGTAATTGGACCTTCAATGTATACTTCAACTCAGCTAGTAACACAATCAGGAGCATTTACAATACCTAATTTAAATTCAGGTGATACTTTAGAAATGATTTTACAATACCAACCTCTTGGAGGTGGTAGTATTCCATTATCAACTACAATTTATCAAAATGCATCTCAAACATATTTTTATGTTACTTCTACACCTGTATCATATGCAAATTCACCTATTGATATGGCACAACAATTTGATGGAAATACTAAAACATTAGATTTATTTAAAGGGTTTTTAGAGCAGTTTAATATGGTTGCTTTTCCTGAACAAAATGAAAATAATGTAATACAAATAGAACCATTTGATACTTGGATGCTACAAGGTAGAGAAATAAATTGGACAGACAAATTTGAAGCAGCCAAAAGAATATCAATAACAACTCCTATTGCAGAACAAGCAAAAGAAACATTTATTGGTGCTAGTAATGATAACGATAGATTCAGTAAAATTACAATTGATAACCAACCAAACTTACAATTTGGAACAGTACAATTAGTTAGTGATTCTACCATACCCCAAGGTACTAGAAAAATAACAACATTCTTTGCTCCTATAATAATGGGGACAATGCTAGCATCAGGTTCAATTAATATAGATGGAACTCCAACTTATAATTTAGGTATATCAGACGATTATATCCCACACTTATACAAATATGATAATTCAGGTTTAAAATCCTTTAACTTCAAACCACGTATAGGATATAAATTAACAGGTTTACCTTTATCTAATGCTGCAAATTCAACAATGTATATTGGAGACCCAGGTATTGGTTCTATTCCATATAATGGAATTGAGGGTTATGCTACATTAGCTAATATATCAGCAATAGGTAATTTAACAAATATATTTAACTTACATTTTGATAACACATATAATCAGTTTGTTTCCAATGGTAGTGAATATGATATTGGGGTAAATGTAGCTCAAACAGCATATGAATCATATTGGGAAAACTATATCACAGGTTTATATTGGAATGAAAGTAAGAAAGTAACAATGGATTTATACTTTACACCTGAAGAATATAAGGATATAAAGTTGAATGATAAAATTACCATTAAAGACCAACAATATAGAATTAACAAGATTAAAGGATTTAATTTACAAGAACCAGATGTAGTAGCAGTAGAATTACTTAAATTATATCCAGTATTTAATAATGTACCAGCATCAGGACTTCCAATACCTGGACCTCCATATCCACCACCTCCACCTCCACCACCAGACCCATCGCCTACACCTTCTCCAACACCTATAGGATGTAGAGAATATACAATATGGGCTAATACATCAGGTGATTTTGAAGAAGCAACATTTATTTGTTGTGATGGAAGTGCAGGATATGAAAGAGTAGAAGATTATGCTTCAACTACATTCTGTGCTCAAGAGGGTTCAGTAATAAATTCTGGAACAGGTGGAATATTAATAGGTGGTGTTTGTACAACTCCTTGCTAATGAGAGAGGTAATTAAAATATTAAAATCTCAACATGGGAAATTCGTTATATGTGGGTCTTTAGCTTTGTATTTACATGGTCTTATTGACGATTATAATGATAAGGAAATAGATATTATTGTAGACCAGAAAATAAGCCCATTTAATGAAGTCCCAAAACCAATATTTAGTTGTAGTGGTTCTTCATATAAAATAAATAATGTGTTTATTGACGTATTTAACAAACACTTACCCGAACACGATAAAGTCGTTGTAGATGGATTGATAATGTATATTAAAACGTTATCTGCGCTAAAAAACCACTATTTATCATTAGATATGAACACAATAGGGGGACACGACAAGTTTAAAGCAAAAATGATGACAAGGATAGACTTGTTTAAATAAATATTTATCAATAGTATGGCAACACAGACTATAAATTATGATATTAATGTAAATTCAGGAGGTTCACTTAGAACTATCCAAGATATTGAGAACGAATTAAAAGCTTTAAATGACGAAATTAAGGAAGTTGGTGTTGGTTCTAAGGTGTTTCAAAAAGCAGCTAGTAATATACAGAAACTAGAGAAGGAATTAACTAAAGCTAATAATGCTGTAGAAGGATTTACATTAGATAAAAAACTAGAAGCCGCTGATGGTGCTATTAAAATTACAGCTGGTGCAGTTTCTGGATTAGTTGGTGGATTAGGTTTATTAGGTATTCAAAGTGAAAGTTTCGATAAATTAACGGCTCAAGCCACTAGTGCGATTGCATTTGGTATGGGTCTTAAAGATATAAGTGAGGGATATAAACAAATTGTAAAATCCGAAGCAGCAGCAGCTATAGGCGCAAAACTATTTGGTAAAACAACTAAAGCAGCTTTAATATCCACCGGTATTGGGGCATTAATAGTAGCATTAGGTACTATAATAGCATATTGGGATGAAATATCTGCCGTGGTTGGTGGTGTTTCTGAGGAAATGGGTGATTCACTTGATAGCCAAAAAGAAATGGTTGAGTTATCAGAACAACAATTTGATGCAATATCAGCTACAGAAAACACATTAAGACTATCTGGTAAATCTGAACGTGAGATTAGAGACCTTAAAATACAACAAACAGACGAGACAATTAAAGCCTTAGAGGCACAATTAATTACCCAAGAAGAAGTTAAAAATGCTCAAGTAGCAGCTTCTCAACGCAACCAAGATATTGCCCAAGGTATTATTCGTTTCTTAATGTTACCTATTACAATCTTATTAGCTACGGTTGATGACTTAACCGCAGCACTTTCAATGATACCTGGTTTAGGGGATATATCAACTAATTTAGAGGAAGGATTCTCTGGTGGTATTGCATCACTTATATTTAATCCCGAAGATGTAGAAAAAGAAGGAAATGCTACCATTGTAGAAACTGAGAAAAAATTAGCAGAGTTAAAAAATAGACGTGATGGTTTTAAATTAAAGGAAAAGGAAGAAAATGAAGCAGATAGGGCTATAAAAAAGGCAAATGATAAAACCGATGAAGATGATAAATTAGCCAAAGAACAAAAATTAGCAGACCTTAAATCACAAATTAGGGATGCTGAAGCTAATACAGTAGCAGAACAGAGAGCTAAGGAATTAGAAGATTTACAATTACACTATGATAATTTAATTTTACTAGCTGAAGAAAATGGTATAGCTACTGATGAATTAAAAATATCACGTGATGAAGCTGTATTAGCATTAAATCAATCATTTGCAGATGAAGATTTAGCAATTAAAAAAACAAAAGCTGATGAAGAAGCAGCACTTGTACAAGCAGGAATTGATATAAAGAAACAATCCTTAGATACTTTATCACAATTATTTGGACAAGAAACAGCACTTGGTAAAGCAGCATTAATTGCTAAACAAGCTATACTATTACAAGAATTACTTATAAATGTTAAATCAACTATATCAAACGCCAAAACTGCAGTTACAAATGCTACATTAAAAGGTGCTGAAGCAACAGCTGATTCAGCCGCAGGTTTAGCTAAAACATCTGCAGCACTTCCATTTCCAGCTAATATACCATTAATAATTGGTTATGTTGCTCAAGCTATAGGCATCATTGGTGCTGTTAAAAGTGCAGTTGGTGCTACAAAAGGTGTTGCTAGTTCCGCAGGTGCATCAGGCGGAGGTGGAAGTACAATTACAGCTCCGTCAGTACCCTCATCGCCATCATTTAGTTCTAATAATATAGATTTAGGTGTTTCGCCTGAAACTCAGGTTGGTAATACTATGGTGCAAGCTTATGTTATATCGGGAGATATAACGTCATCTCAACAGGCTGAAGCTAAATTAAATAGTCGTAGAACAATTTCAGGATAGCTTGGATATTAGAAAAATTATTCATACCTTCTCGAACGTGGGTTAAAAAGATAAAATATGAAAATAATAAAATTAGGTATAGACGAAGAAAACGAATTCGAAGGGATTGATTGTATAGCTTTAGTTGCAGAACCTGCAACCGAGATAGACTTCCAATACTTCAGCCAACATAAGGCAACGTTAACAACCGAAGATATTATTCGTAAAGAATTGTCTAAATTAATAGCTAAGGAGGAATTTAATGATATTAAGGAAATAGAGGGAGTACCTGTATTTGTTAATGAAAATCAGGCAAACCAAATGGCTTCAAATATTGGATGCGCAGGTAGCCATAAGCACGAAGTTGAAGGTACTACCTATTATATGCCTTGTCAATCACATACTATCGCTACTGATAAAATGTTAAAAAAAAATGAATTCCATTCAGAAAAACACTTTGACAACTTTACAGAAGAGGAAAAATCACAATTACTCAAGTCGTTAAGTAACGTAGGTAAACAACAACAAAGTATTATTGATGATGGGTGGCGAGAATTAGAAGAAGAGCGATTTTACAACGTGTTATACAGCAAATTTGCGTTAAACAAAAGCGATTCAAATCCAGATGCTGGTAGTTTACAAGATACTTCAATGTTTAAAGTATTATATCAATATTCACCAAAACCAAGAGATGAAAAAAATAGAACATTTTGTAGACAATTAATAGATTTAAATTTATTATACAGATTAGAAGACATAAATAAAATGTCATTATTTGGTGCTAATAATGAATTCAGCACATATGACATATTCACATATAAAGGCAGCTACAATTGTCGTCACAATTGGATACAAAAATTCTTTAAAAAAGACGATACTACTAATAAACGTGCTATAAAGAATCCTATATTAGAAGAAATATTAGGTGGACCTAGAGCACAAGAAGCATCTCAAGTAAATCCACAATCCAGAACTACAACTCAAGTAGCAGAAGGCATACCTGAAGGACAATTTGAATTTAAAGCGATAAAAGAGAAATATGAATTAGCTGGGCCACTTATGGTTGCAGATAAATTAATTCCTAGATATGATGAAGAAGGAAATAAATATTTTGTATTCTTCGATGACGAAGGTATTAAGAAATTATCATATAAATTAATGCAAAATAAATTAATCGATTCAGTTAACATTGAGCACGACCCAAATAGGGCTATTAGTGATTTAACATTAGTAGAATCGTGGTTAGTAACAGACCCAGAAAACGATAAATCTAATACTTATGGATACAAATTAACTAAAGGTAGTTGGTTTGGTATTTATAAAGTGAATAACAAAGAAATTTGGGACAAATATATTGTAACAGGACTAGTTAAAGGATTTTCAATAGAAGGGATTTTTTCTGATAAAACAATCATAGCATCAAAAGAATACAACTATGCCTCTTAGTAAACCAAAACCGAACGAAGACAAGGATACATTCCTTAGTAGATGTATTAGAGACACTACAATGCAAAATGAATTTCCAGATGTTAAACAGAGATTCGTCATTTGTCTAAAGCAATGGGAGGATATGGATTAAGTAGGGGTGTAAGTTCACGTCTATAATGTAATTCAAGTTTTTTCCTATGTGGTGTATCGTCTACTAACTGCAATACGTTAAAAGACAGTAACTTACGGTTTATATTGCGTTCAATACAATATTTAGCAACGGCTGACTCATTATTTTTAGGGTGAAATGGAAGTTTTAAATGTTTAACTTTCCTTTGTTTAATTTGTCCCTGACCTACATACAAACATTGTTTATCTAAATAAACAGTGTACACACCAACTCCTTCTGAATTATTAAATATTTTATTATATTCTGTATTATCAGCTGGATTGTTTATACGCCATTGTATTGCATATTCTGCATTATCTATATGATATTGTTTATCATATTCTTTAGCACAACATTTACATTTATATGATTTACCGTCTTTATGGTTCTTACACTTACTAAAATTATCAAGTGATTTTTTAATTTTACACGTATTACATTTCTTTTTCATTTTATATTTATTCTTAATCCTTTATTCGATATTATACGACTAATTTGTGTGGTATCCAACAAACTTTTTATTCCTTGTTTGGTTCTTTAGTTTTGGATTTAATATATTTATTAGCAATATGAAACGAATGGTTAAATTTAATTTACTTACATTAATGGTAGGAACTACTATAATGAGTTTTATATGCTCATATTTTTTTAATATAGCTATGAACAATTCAGAACAATATTTAGCTATTATCGTTGTAATTTTTGCCGATGGATTCTTTGGAATTTGGAAGGCTATAAAAGCGGAAGATTTCCAAACAAAGTTAGCATTAAAAGTCCCTAAAACACTTGTATTTTGGGTAGTTATATTAACCTTAATTTTAATAGTTGAAAAAGGGATAACAGGAATGAGTTGGTTATCAGAATCAATCCTAATACCATTCATATTATTTCAAATGATAAGTGTATTAAAAAATGCATCAATGTTAGGTTTAATACCATTGGGTGTGTTAACCAATATTTTATCAAAGCTAGATAAGCATAAAGATTTTAAATTATAATTATATTTATTAGCAATCATATTTCCATTGTGATTTTTTTTTTATTGTAGACTCTACGGAGTTTTTCTTCAAAGTTTAGCCCCCATTTCGTTTCCATGTTAGGGGGCTATTCTTCTTTCATCTATACTAATATCTGTTTATCTTGTATTATTCGTGTGATACGTGTTGTATTTAGGGTAAGCACCATACTTATCGAAATGTAATTGTATATGCTGTATCTCACGTGATTTACGTGTTAAATCGTCATCTTCACGCTCGAGCACCTCAAAATATAAGTCCTTTCTATCTATTTTACCTTTTGCTAATTGTTCTTGGATAGGTGATTGCCAATGGTCTTTATTTATATGTTTACTAAAGTGAGATGTTACACGTTGTTGTATTTGACTAGATTCACCAATGTAAATAACTTCATCTTTTTCATATATAGCATATACACCAGCACCTTCTTGCTTATGATATTCAGCAAGGTATTTAACTTTACGTTCTATGTAAGCTGGCATTTGCCAATACTTAACGTGTTCTACTTTTGATTGTTTTTTCTTACAGGATTTACATTTGTATCCACCTACATTAAACATTGATAAATACACGTTTACACCTGGATTTAATTCTACTTCACAATCGACACATAATTTAGGATATGCACCTTTTCCATTGATTTTTGTTTTCATAATTTTGTTGTTTTTTTATTGTTCATATTATACGTATGCAATATACAACTCAAAGCGACATAAGCCTACTGATTTCGATAAGTAATTTAAGAAATATATGTATCGTTAAGGTATTCCATTAAAGGGATACCATAACTTATCAATTAATTTTTTTACTATGACTAAAAATGAATTAAAAGAGTTAGTAAAACAACACTTTAATTTAGTTGAGGCAAACGTTTTAAAATTCGACAAAGCGGAACTTGAAGATGGATCTAAAGTATCTAACGAAGAGGCTGGCAAATTTGCAGTTGGACAAACTCTATTTATAGAGGATGCTGATGGCAATATGGTTAAAGCACCTGAGGGAGAACATATTTCTACATCTGGTATCCAATTTATTTTAGATAAAGATTCGAAAATCACAGGGCTTAAATATCCAGATGCTAAAGGTGAAGGCGATGCCAACCTAGCAGAAGAGGACAAAGATGACGTAGTCATTGAAAAGAAAGGTGATAAAAGTGATGAAGGAGCATTTGATGCTCGTACTGACGCTGAAGAAGAAGGATATCTAGACGGAGAAAAAGACGAAAAAGCTGATATTGAAGGAAAAGGAATGTCTGAGGTTAAACTTGAAGACGTTGTTGAACTAATCGGTGAGGTTGTTGAAGCAAAAGTTGAGGAAATGAAAGAAGAAATCAAAGTCAAAATGGCTGTAATCGAAGAAGAAATGAAATCGATGAAAGACAAAATGACTGCTTTCTCTAACGAACCTGCTGCTGAAAAAACTATACCAAACGTTAAATTCGCAAAAGAAGAATCTAACACAAAAGCTGACAAACGTTACAACTTGATGTTGAAAAGAATGTCTAAAAAATAATTAAACTAACAAAAACTAAACAATTACTATTATGGGATTAAATGTAGCTGCATTAGCAGACTTTAACAACGAAGTAGCAGGTAAAATTGTTCTTCAGACTATATACAAAGGGAATACCGCCGAGTATGTAAGTATCCAAGAAGGAATAAAATATCAAGAGCCATTAAATAAAATTGCTGTAACACCTTATTTTCAAGGTGGTGATACAGTAACTAGTCCTTCTGGTTCAGCAGTATTTTCTCAAAGAAATATTACCGTTACTAAAAGAACAGCTTACGATAGCTGGAACTTACAAACACTAACTCAGAAATACTTAGGTATATCTGCTTTACCAGAAGGTTCTTATGAAGAAACTTTCTCACTATTAAATGACTTAACTACTGAATTAGTAGCAAAAGCACAACAATCAAATGATGATTTCATCTGGAACGCTTCGGGTTCAGGTGTATTTCCTGGTTCAACTGTAACAGCTGAAGCTGATGGATTTAAATATCTTATTTCAGGTTCAACTTCTGGTGTAAATGTAGCAACAGGAACTTCTGCAACTGCAATTACAGGTTCAACTGCATATACTCAATTAACAGGAATGATATCTAGTATTGATGCTAACGTAGCTGATGCTCCTGATTTAACATTCTTCTGTGGTATATCAGTATTCCAAAGAATCATAAATGGCTTAACAGTTCAAAACTTGTTCCATTTCGATCCTACAACTGTAGAATCAAGAGGTGGTTATTATGAAGTACCATTACCTGGATATCCAAACGTAGTTATCGTTGGTGGATGGGGATTAAGAAGCTCAGAAAGAGTAGTATTAGGACCTGCATCAGATATGTACGTAGGTACTGATTTAACATCAGATACATCAAACTACCAATTGTGGTATGATATCAATTCTGATACAATCAAATATAGATTGAGAAACAAATTAGGAACTCAAATTGGACATCCAGAGTATTACGTGTCTAACGATTTAGCCTAAACTTAACATTAACTAACTTTAAAAACTATAAATTATGGCATGTGATATAACATCAGGATTTCAACTAGGTTGTCGAGACAACATGGGGGGACTTCGTCAAATTTACATCTTAAGTGGTTCAGTTAGTTCAGTAACAGGCGCAACAAATGGTTTACTAACAGCCATCAGTGGTTCAGGTACGTTCTTTTTATTCGAACTTGCTAAAAACACAGGTGACTTTGTAGAAACTATTAATAGTAGCATTGAAAATGGAACCGTTTATTACGAACAAGTAGTAAACGCTCCATTCCAAAAACTACAATCGTCTACACGTAATCAAGTTAAGGTATTGGCTCAAAACCCAGACCTTAAGATTATAGTTCAAACTAATAACGGAACCGAAGACGGCGGAGTAGGACAATTTTTCTACTTAGGCCAAGAAAACGGAATGACGTTGTCAGGTGGATCTGGACAAACAGGTACTGCTTTTGGAGACTTAAATGGATACACACTAACATTTACAGGGGATGAACCATTCCCAGCAAGTGAAGTAAGTGGATCTTCTTTGACACCAATACTTTCAGGAATTACAACTTCCAACTAATACACAATTATTACCTAAATCAAGGGGGTAGAGTAATCTCTACTCCCTATTTTAGGTTTACTTTACAATAAAAACATATTTATATCTGTGATTAGACTAAACTACAGTTCAAGCGGAGAAGAAACAAATGCATTATGGGTCAATAGAATCGTAAGCGCATCTGAGGTTTTATATAGTTTAACTAGTAGCTATGACCAATCAACTTGGGAATTATCAGGTAGTGTTACATCAAATAAAACTCAAGGTGGTGATGGATGGATATTAGTACAATCTAGTAAAGATTTAGCACCAACCGCCTCAGGACAATGGTTTGCAGATATATCTCCTTATATAAGTTCATATTCTCCTGCAATTTGGGATCAAACACCTCTAATATGGCAGAATAACAATGCATCACCTATTTCTACACTTGATTACATATGGAATATTTTCCAAGGTTATTTTATAGGTAAAGCAGATGGTGGATTTATTGATACTGAGCGTGTTTTCGTATCAGGTTCAAATAATCCAGCTATAACAGACTATGTATCTAATAATGAAAATGGGACGTTTAACACATATCAAAACTAATGGAAAATAAAAAATTTAACTTCTCATCTATTAAAAAGGAAACTTTTGCCGTGAAAAGCGGATATGATAGAGAAACTAACCCATATCGAGAAGATCAACTTGATATGCCTAAGTATATGAAATTTGGTGCAGATAATATGTACCCAGAATATTTAATTTCATTATACAATCAATCTTCAATTCACGCCTCGTGTGTAAACTCAATTGTACAAGCAATTATAGGTGATGGTTTAATAACAGAAGATGAATCAATACTAGAAGTTGCTAACAGAGAAGGAGAATCATGGAATGATATCTTCAAAAAAGTAGCTTTAGATTACAAACTCTTCGGAGGCTATGCTTTAGAGATTATTTACTCTAGAGATAGAAGCAAGATAGCCGAAATCTATCACGTTGACTTTAGTCACGTTCGTGCTATGGAAAAAAACGATAGAAATAAAATCCCAGGATATTATATTAACCACGATTGGAAACCAACTTGGAATTATAATATTCAAAATGAGAATAAAAAATTACCTTCATTACCAACATTTAATTTAAATAAACGTAGTGAAGAGCCTAAACAGTTGTTGTATCACAATCCTTACAGACCAGGACAACAATATTATCCACTGCCTGATTATGTAGGTGGTTCTAAAGTTATCGACTTAGATCAGGAAGTTGATAATTTTCATATATCAAACATCAAAAATGGTTTAAGTCCATCTCTAGCAATTACAACATTTACAAATGCTAATGATGAAGAGAGACAAGCTATAGAGAATATGCTACGTTTACAATACGAAGGTACTAATAATGCTGGAAATATGTTATATATGGATGTAGCTGATCCATCATTAGCTCCTAGAATTGAACCAATACCTCAAAATGGTGCAGACGAGTATTACACGACTCTTAATGATATAGTATCTCAAAAAATACTTACAGCACATAGGATTACAAGTCCTGCCCTATTAGGTATTAAAGAAAATACAGGATTAGGTAATAACGCAGATGAATTAGAGACTGCTTATCGTTTATTTTTAAACACAGTAGTAGCACCATTTCAACAAAGTATATTAGCTACATTTGACGGATTATTGGAATTTAATTATGGAGAATTAACATTAGGTATTATTCAAAAGAATCCTTTATTTGATTATGACGAAGAAGAAGAAGAAGAAGTAGTAACATCTCAAGAAACTGAGGTTGAAGATGAAGTAGGATTAGAAGATCAAATAGATAACGAAGCACCTTTAACAGAATAAAATATGGTAACAACATTATTAATTTCAGAAGCAAAAGTTCGAGCATTTACCGACTTAAATGAAAGTGTAGATGATTCTTTAATGGTTAATGCTATTAGAGAAGCTCAGGATATCTCCATTCAACCAATTATTGGAACAAAGTTATACAATGTTATTATAGAGAAAATCGATAACAGCTCAGTTAGTGGTTCGTATCAAACATTATTAGACGATTATATCCAACCAGCATTAATTTATGCTTCATTATATAACATAACGGAAAATGTTTACGTGAGAACACGTAACAACGGATTATTAACCCCAACCGGTGGAGAAAATAGCCAAAATGTTGATAAATCATTATATGACACAAAACGTCAATCTATATTTAACAAACAACAATTTTATTCAGACCAATTATCAAGATATTTAAACGAAAAATATAATTTATTTCCTGAATTAGGACAAAATACTGAATTATACCAGTTTATACCAGATTATGGTTCACAATATCGTTCACCAATTGTAATGCAACGTAATACAAGAGCAGTTTATTTAAACTTAGCTCGACAAGCAGGTTTACCAATTGTTAATTCAGCATATCCCTCATATCCACCACCAGGACCTAATAATAAATAAAATATGGCAACAGATTTATCAGGACTTTATATAAGTCAATCATTTCAAAACTTAGTACAGAGGAGCGCTAGTGGTGCTTTTAACGTACTTGCAACAGCGACAGGTACGGAATTTATTCCGGTATCAGCAAGTTATGCTATATCAGCAAGTTATGCATTAACTACAGAACCACAAGTATCAGCATCTTATGCTGTAAGTTCAAGCCAAGCAGATAATTCAAACACATCAACTTCGGCATCTCACGCGTTAAATGCAGACGTAGCTATTAGCTCATCACACTCCGTCAATTCAGATACTGCTATTAGTTCATCACACGCTGTGAATTCAGATTTCTCAATTTCATCATCACACGCGTTAAATGCAGACGTAGCTATTAGTTCATCACACGCTGTGAATTCAGATAGTGCTATCAGTTCATCTCACGCACTAAACGCAGATAACGCAATAAGTTCATCATATGCTTTAACAGCCTCATTTGCAGAAAATGTTTCAATCCCAACATTACAACAAGTAACGGATGTAGGAGCTACAACTACAAATGCTATTACAGCAAGTGGAGCTTTTATTAATGGTAATGCTGTTATTTCAGGAGACTTAGATGTAAATGGAACAATAACATATATTTCATCCTCTACTTTACAGATTGGAGATAATGTAATAGAGATTAATTATAATAAAGCAGCAGGTAATAGTGGTATTATAACTTATGATACAACTTCACCATTTACAGCCTCATTATTATGGGATGCTACAGCAGATAGATGGATAGCAGGTGCTTATGGTAGTGAAGAAACTATTATATTAGCAGGAGATACAAGTTCAATGTCTGTAGCTAATGCAGTTTCATCTTCACATGCAATTACAAGTGATACATCAATAAGTGCTTCACACGCACTAAACGCAGATAACGCAATAAGTTCATCATATGCTTTAACCGCATCTTATGTTGCTGGAGGTGGAGGTGGAGGAACTCAATTATCAGGATCAAATTACATATACGTTTCTGGTTCAGGAACAGAGGCGGCAAATGCAACTGAATTAACAGCAGCATTAGCAGTTGGAGTAGCTGCAACACCAAATGGATCATCTAAATCAGCAACAAATAGATTTACAGTAGTTGTAGCACCAGGAAATTATGATTTTACAGCTGCGGATTTAGATTGGAATACTGATTATGTAGATTTTAGATCATTAACAGGTGAAAAAGATGTTTACTTTAGTAATGCAACATATACATTCCAATTAAATACAAACGATGCTAAAATAACAGGTATAGATACAGGTACAAAAGCATTTAAAGTAGCAACAAATTTAGCAAATGTAATAGTTAATAACTGTAAAGGTGGTAATGATTCATTTGGTACAAACCAAACAATATCAGGTACATATATTGATTGTGAAGCGGGGGGTACATCATTTGCAGGAAATGGAGGAACAGCATCAGGAACATTTATAAATTGTAAATCACCTGCTCAAAACTTATGCTTTGGAGCATTATTTGGAGCAAGTACAGGAGTATTTGAAAATTGTAGTGTAGATTTAAATTTCGCAGGATATTCAGTGGCACAAGGATCATATATAAGATGTAGTGGAATACAAGAATTCCTTAGAAATGGAATTGGAGCAAGTGGTAGAGCATATAATTGTATTGCAGTTGGTACTAATAATTATGGTCAATCAGGTCCTACAAATATTTTAGGACAAGTATTAAATTGTATTACAGGTACAGCAGGAACGGGGGCAACCGCAGATTTATTCCCAGGTGTGGGTGCAGGAGGTAAATTAGTGAACTCTATAGATGGATTATTCACAGTAAATAACATAGTAAGATAAAAATAAAAATATGAGTAAAGTATTAGAACTTAGTTTAGAATCAAATTACATTTGGATGTCAATTGACGAATGGTCAATGACACCAGCTGATACAGATATAATGTTAAATGGTACACCAGCAGAGCAAGCAGCTACAGCAGCTAAATATGAGAATAAACCACGTTTAATAACGTGTAATAGCGCAGAAATAGATTCAGCCAATACAACACTCGCTACAGTATACACTGGTTCAATAGACAACGTAGTTTGTGCCAATTTTACTATACAAGACGATAACTCAATTTCACAAGGTATTGTTAATTACAATGACGGTGGATTAGAACATAAACAAATAAGACTTTAAGATATGGCAGGATTATTAATAGACTCAGGATCATTAGTGATAACAGGTTCAGCAGTTAACAATGTTAACACAATAACTGTAGCTTCTTTAACATCATCAATAGATTGTAATTTATCAAATACATTTCAATTTGTAGCAGGTGCCTCAAACACACACGTAATAGCTACTAATATAAATGAAGGACAAGTAATAAATGTTCAAGTAACCCAAGATGTGGGTGGAGCAGGAACATTAACATTTGATTCAGCATTTAAATGGCCAAGTGGAACAGCACCTACATTAACAGCAACCTCAAATGCTATTGATTTAATATCATCGGTTTCATACGATGGAACAACTTTAATATCAAACGCCACACAAAACTATAGTTAATTAATTATATAACGTAATTTACGCTAAAAATCAAATAATAACATATGTTTATAAGCACAGGAATATCATTATTAGGAGCACAAGCAGGGGGAGTATTATGGACTCCTGCAGATATCACTACACAAATATGGTATGATGCTTCTGATGTCTCTACTATAACTGAAACTGGGGGTAGATTATCTATATGGGGTGATAAAAGTGGTAATAGTAGAAATGCAAGTGGTGGAAATGGGGCTGATTATAATTTAGCTCAAATAAATGGTCTTAACGTATTACAATTTAGTAATACTTCAGCTGATTGGTTAAATACAGACCTTAATTGGATGGCTAGTGCTAAATATTCAATTACTGCTATGTGTACAAGAAATAATTCTGGTGCTAATTATATGACTGGTAGACAATCAGGTGCAACAAATGGATTATTTCATATTGGGTGGGATAATAATATTACCTTTAGAATGGCTCATTTTTCTAGTCCAGCACAAGTGGACCTATCTGTACCTTCATATACTACAGAGGTACCAATAATGTATACTGGATATAATAGAACTACGGTTGGTAAGGGTATTCGTTATTTTGCTCCTACAGGATACTTAACAGCTACTAATGCTAATACTACAGATTTAGCTTCAGAAACATTTGCAACTTTAGGTAATTTTGGGAATGGTATTTGGTGGGGTGGTAAAATGTGTGAAATTGTAATGACTAATAATTCAGTTGCTGATTCCGTTCTTGAACAAATAGAAGGATATATGGCTTGGAAATGGGGTCAAGAATCTTCACTTCCAGTAACTCATCCTTATTACAGTGCTCCTCCATACGTTTAAAAATTATTTGGCTTAGCCAAATACACTTCGTATATTGATACTAACGTTTTATAAGCGTTTATTTATTTATTTATTTATTGAAGTGAAAATAGCAGAATTTCTACAGAGGTTTTGCTTTCACTTTCTTTTATAAAATTGCTTGGAGACGTGTAATTTCTTTCTTATATTACATACATATAATAAATCGATGTGAGGGTCGTATATAAAATATTTTAAGAACCCATTACAAGTGTCTGTCTCTCACCAGCCTTGTTTTGGGTTTTACTTTTTAAAAACATGGAAAATATGAATGCAAAACGAAGAAAAAAAGAATCAATTGTTATATTTGAAGATTGGTTTAAGTATGCTAGATGTCTTAATGACACTCAATTTAGAGAATTAATGTCTGCTATTTTAGATTATTACAAGACACAAGAAACACCTTTATTTACTGGATTACAATTAGATGTCTGGAATGATATTATTGAGGATTTAGAAATTAACATTAGTAAAAGACAATCAAAACGTGATACGATGTTAAGAAATTCTAGAACTAATCCTAAGTTAAATATCGTGCCCGATACTAAGCCTAATATCGAGCCTAATATCGAGCCTAATATCGAGCCTAATATCGAGCCTAATATCGTACCTAAAACCGCGGGGATGGTAGATGGTAGATGGGATATGGTAGACGGAAAAATGGTAGACGGAAAAATGGGAGATGAATATATGGTTGATAAGGGTGAAACGGTTGAAACGATTACACCTGATACACCATTAACCCAATCCGAGTTGGTAGACCTTAAATTTACTGAGAAGTATGGTAAGTGGGAATAATATTTATTTTATAAAATTGCTTGGCTTCCTAAAATACTTTTCATACCTTAACGGAAACAATAAAAAATTTTAAGAGTTGTTTATACCTTTGTATTTTCAAGAATAAAGTTAATATTTATAACTGGAGCGAATAGGGAACGAATAGAGGTGGTAATAGAGGCTTGATAAGGCTTAAACGTTTAAACGTTGCCTTTAGAATAATTAGGAATACCTGAATACCCTTCGTATATTATACACTACATAAGCAGCAATGGAAGAAGAGAACCTCGGCAATAATAAAAAAAAGGCAGTGGTAGATAAGGAATTAGCCTTTATTTACCCTCGATTAGTTGCAAATTCAGAACGTATATGTTCTTATAACTCAGATAATTGGGCTGAGGATCTCTTAACCATTGTAATTGAATACTTTATGAAAATGGACATTGATAAGCAATATAAAATTGTTATTACTCCATCTAAAAATGCTTCATCACTAGAAAAGTATTTAACTAAGTCAATGTCGCTATCAGTTAAATCCTCTACATCTCCCTTCTATAGACGATTCAGGATGAAAATGGAATCACATAGAGAATTAATCCATGATTTTGATTATACTCCTATGATTGGTAATGATAATCCAGATGAAGAGGATATTTGGGGGAATAATTTGGATAGGATAAGAGATATCGTATCTTCACTTCATTATTATGACCGTTATTTAATTGATGAACATTATTTTAAAGGGAAACGTTTAGATGAAATAAGTGAAACAACCCAAATATCAACTTGGAGGTTATCTCAAGACATAAAATTAGCATTATTAAAATTAAAAGAAAAACTAAAATAACATGGAACAAGTTTACTTTCTGCTACTAGCAGCAACTTCAGTATTATCAATATTAGGAACTATTATTTATTTTAAATGGGATAACATTAAAGCCTTGGGTCGTAAAAAAATTACATTTATATTTACCAAATCTAGTGTTAGAGATGAAATATTTGAAATAATGAAAGATTTAAACCCACAATACAAAAGATATATTAGAAGTCAAGTTCGAGATTATCTAAAAGAACTTCAAAATGTCAAAACAAAATAATAAAATGGTTAGATTACATTTTAAAGAAAAATCACCTGAAAGGGGTGAATATGCTGACATTGAACGAATAGATTTTTTAATAAACAATGGATTACCTTTAAACAATAAAGAATATGGGAAAAAACACTTCAGTAAAAAAGTCAATGGGCCAAAAACCCCGAAATGATTACAATTTAGAAATCTTACCTCAATTTATCACATTTGATGAAGCAAATAAATTCATTGAATTAATAGATAAGTCAGATAAGATATCTTCAACAATAGGTTTAGATGGTAAAGAGATACAGAATAGTTCTAGAATATCAGAAACAGTAAGCCTTTGTGATTGTACAAAAATTGTTATGGACCTTAAAAAGAAGGTAGCTAAACATTTAGGTGTACCAATAGCTAATATTGAACCAGTACAAGCACAAGTTTATAGTATTGGGGGTAAATTCGAAAACCATCAAGATAGTTTTGACACTGCTAACTTAATTAAATTTGGTTTAGGTTCAGGCAACCGAACTAAAACATTAATGATATATTTGAATTATAATATAGAAGGTGGTTGTACTACATTCCCTAATCTAAATCAATCTATAATGCCCATGACTGGAACATCAGTTGCTTGGGATAATTTAAATTATAAAGGAGAGCCAGATATTAGAGCTAAACATGCAGGTGAAGAAGTAAGATTTGGAAAGAAATATATTTTGACTTTTTGGTGCCGTGAGCGGGAATTTAATTATCTTGAAGATACACGTTTATACAACGAGTATATGAAACAACACGAACTTCCACCTAAAAAAAAATCTCATATTAAAATTATCTAATGGATTCACGTTATTTAAAAAAGAAAAAATTAGAGAATAAAGATAAAGTTATGAAAGCACTTGAATATCAAAGAGGTAAATATGATGAGACATTTGTATTATGGAACGATAAACAAGCAGAGTTAGAAGAAAAACGACAAGACCATCACCTCGAATATAAAAAAAATAAAAGAAAAGACTATAATAAAGAAAAAGGACCAAACAAATATGATTACATGGATTAAACTAGGAGATTTAATAGAACGAATAACTTATTACACAGGAATTCAATGGGTATTTTATAAATTCGTAGATAAGAAAGATTGTGGTTGTGATAAACGCCAAGAATATTTAAACAATATAAATAATAGGAATGACTAAATTAGAGTTAATTAAAAACAGTTACATAGGAATAGCAGGGTATATTTCCAGCGATACAAAATTAGAGAGTTTAGAATTATATCTCAACACAAATAAACCAATATTTGATAAATTCAAAGGAGTTATTGTAGCGTCTAATTACGTATTTGACGCATTAAAAGAACGAGCACACGAATTATGGCGTAAATATTTTGATAATGTTAAATTCATCGATTTAGACGTAAATTTTGGTCATACTTTCGGTACTTTGAACTTAGATGGTGCTATATTTGACTATTGTAAAGAAAACGATATAGAATTTCTTTTTAAGATTAATGATGATTTACTTTATTTACCTGAATTCTTAGAAGGTGAGGTACCTGAAGCCGATTTTTACTTTTGGCAAGGAGTAGGATTCGGTGGTCTAGAGAAGTATGATTATGATTTAGATAGAGTAGCTAAGGAGGATTTCTACCCACAAACCACTCAATACTTCATCAACACAACTAAACTACCAGAATTACATAATAAAAAGGTAGTAGATGATGCTTACAATTACACCCAAAACTTAGAAAATTATAATGGTAAGGTATGGGAATATATACAAGGTTTTACTTGCGAAGATTTCTTAAAAAACGCAGTTACAAAAAATGGCCTTACTAAATATCATATGATTAAACCCGATACATATGTACGTTTACTTAATTTTGTTAAGGCAAATCAAATTTATGATTGTAGCCACAAAAATTTAATCATAGATGGAACCGTTCACTTACAATATCCCAACGAAAAATGTATAATCATATAAAATAATTAAAAGTATGTTGGAAAATGTTTGGCTACCGCATAAAGAGGTCGTATATTCACGTATAAATAAGAACGGCAATAATGCCACAATTAAATAAATAAATAAAAATTATGTTAAAACAAGTATCAAACATCGTATTAAAAAGTGTAAGTAGTGATGAAATCCGTAATATGGATTTTGAAACATTTAAGATTCTACAACAACAAAGAACATTAGGTGATACTAAGTTCACAACAAAACAATCAATCGCTTATAATAGTATGATAGATAAGTTCTATCCAGAGATGATTGAAATGAGAAATAGATAAATAAATAATAGACTAAAATAAAAATAATGTTTGGATATATAGGAGGAAAAAGTAAAATAGGTAAGTGGATTAAAGATTTTATCCCCACAGACATCAAAACGTATGTAGAACCTTTTGGTGGTATGTTTTGGGTGTATTTTAATATGGATTTGTCTTTGTATCCTAACCTAAACAATATAGTATATAACGATGTAAACAAACTCAACTACAACTTATTTAAATGTATAAGTGAGAATCCGTCAAGATTACATACGTGTATGACTCAATATCCTAATCAAGAGAAAGGTAATCCTAATACTAATCCTGAGTGTAGAGTATTATTTAATAAGTTTAAAAAGGAGATATTCCAAATAGATAAGTGGGAATCCCTAGACTATGAGATAGCAAGTAAGTATGTTTATGTTTTGGCTCAAATATTTAGTGGTTCAAAAATTCGGAACTCAACGTTTGTGGATATGAAGGGTAAATATGCACCTAGGATGATAGGTTATACTAAGAAGATGATTACTCCTAAATGGGTAAATAAGTTTAATAAGATTAACGAGGTAGAGAATATGGATTATAGTGATTTAATTAACAAATATGATTCACCAGATACGTTGTTTTATTTAGACCCTCCTTATTTTAGTAAAGAACACTACTATTCAAATCACTCGTTTAATAAGGATTCACACAAACAACTTTGTAATCAAGTTAAGAATATTAAAGGTAAATTTATTATGTCATATTATTACTTTGAGGACTTAGAGAAATGGTTACCTAAAGATGAATATAGATGGGAGTATAAAGACTTCGCTAAGATATCATCTATCTCTAAAGGTAAAAAATCAAATAAAGGAATAGAAGTAATAATAATGAACTATTAAATAATAAATAAATAATATATGACATTACAAGAAAGAGTAGATAACTACCATAAAGTAACAGGTTTTCCTAAAGCACTACAAATTGGTGGGGATAATAGAATCAATGGGATTTGGATTATGGGTCAAAACTATAGAGTTAAAAGTGAATACTATGGTGGATACCCAGCAGGATATCTAAAACGAATTAAAGCATTATTCCCAGATAAAAAAAATATACTACATTTATTCTCAGGTAAAGTAGATAAAAGTATTATTGATGGTAAAACTATTGATATTAACCCTGATAGAGGAGCTGATGTAGTAGGAGATGCTCACGAATTATCTAAACATTTTGGAGAAGAGTTTGATTTAATATTAGCCGACCCTCCTTATTCAATTGAAGATTGTGACCACTATGGAACCACAATGGTTAAAAGAACAACAGTAGTTAGAGAATGTCAAAAGGTATTAAAACCAGGAGGACATTTAGTATGGTTAGACCAAGTAATGCCATTATATAAAAAAATAGAGCTACAACCAATTGGATTCATTGGAATGGTAAAATCAGTAAACCATAGATTTAGAGTAATAACAATGTTTGAAAAACAATAATATGGAAATGATATATTTATCGACATATACATTTAAAATACATTATAAATGGCGGGAACTAAATTATCACATATGGAAGTGCAAAAACGAGTAGACGCTTGTTTTAACCACCGATATAACGAGAATAAAAACCAAAGACAATGGTTAGACTATTGCCATAAAGAATATGGTGATAAAAGTGAGAAACAATATGGTGCGTATTGGAATACAGCTAGGGAGACATACCAAGAATCGTGGCGTGAAAAATTAGCTAAACAATTAGACCCAGCTGTAAATACATTAATAGGTTTATTAGCATCCGATGATGAAAAAATACGTCAACGTGCTGTAGACCAGATAATGAAGTATAATGGTGAAGATGAAATTAAAGTTGCGATATCAGGACAATTAGATATTAAATTAAATTGGGGAAATATTGAAACCGAAGCCACTAACATATAACGATTTCTATAATACGTTATTTGAAGTATTTGATGAATGTATTGTCGAATTCGTTGGTACAGAAGAATATGAGAAAGCACAATTGATGTTGAATGCTAAGTTAGAATTACAACACGATAAAGAAATAAATGAATTATTAAATGGAAATAACCCTCTTCACTCCACACGGCGGGCAAAAAGCAGTAATTAATGGGTTTGCAGATTCAAGTCATAAATTTTGTACTGTATCTACAGGTAGACAATTCGGTAAGTCATTATTAGGACAAAACCTCCTATTATATTGGCTTTTACAGAAACCTAATCAGAAAGGTGCATGGTTGAGTCCTGTGTATTCTCAATGTCGTAAGATATTTTCTGAATTAATGGATGCATCTACTGCTATAATCCAATCATCAAATAAAGCAGAATTAACATTAAAATTTATTAATGGTTCAACATTACAATTCTTAAGTACTGAACGTCCCGATAGCGTACGAGGTTACTCATTTAACTACATGATATTAGATGAAGCCGCTTATGTTAATGAGAGAGGATTTGAAACGGCCATATTACCTACATTAACTGCTATTGGTAAAAAATGTTTAATCATTAGTACACCAAAATCTAAAAATTGGTTCTATAAGTATTATCTTAAAGGTCTTGATGATAGTAGTGAATATATTTCTTTCAGAGGTATATCAACTGATAACCCATATGTAAATGAAAATTTCATTGCTGAACAGAGATTATCATTACCTGATGATATATTCCGTCAGGAGTATTTAGCTGAATTCTCAGATGCCGGAAGTGAGGTATTTAGAGGAGTAGATAATGCTTGTATAGTAACTCAATATACTAATGGGGATAAAGTAAGTAGATGTTTTTGTGGAATTGATACAGGTTTAAGTAATGATTATTCAGTGTTAACTATAATGAACGAGACAGGTAGAGTATTATTAATTGATAGACTACGAGGTGAAAACATAAACACAATTGCTAATCGATTTAATGACATATTATCTAGATTTAGAATTGAAGGTGGTTATGTAGAGGAGAACGGAATAGGTGCGGCTATGAGAGATTTAATATTACCTAGAAATAGACGTATAAGAGGATTTACAACAACACAAGATAGTAAAACAACAAT
>FLOH01001533.1_pt1 | contig 28801 bp, 48 predicted proteins | sample 756751 | NCBI WGS metagenome assembly FLOH01 (sample SAMEA4026879, study PRJEB14308) | marine metagenome | biome: coastal water; material: water | depth 74 m
AGCATTATTTCAGGCTGGTTTCAAAAGGATTGGAGTTTACAAAAACTTCATCCATGCTGGCCACAATTTAGACAACGCTCAAGAAGTTGTTTGGTAAAAAACAAAGGTAAGGAAAAACACTATGAAGAAAAGTTATGTAATTGGAAATAAGACACTCACTCAAAGTGAGTTATCATTAAACGATGGTAAGAAAATGCTCACCCTATTAAAAGGGATTGACTGGAACGGTTTCGTGATGGACAAGCAGAGTATGTACGATGTAGTTTCATCGTATTTAGACCAAAACGTACTAGAGCAATTATTCGCGATTATCTTGAAAGGTGAAATGCCTGATGGAGAAATAGGCGATTGGATGACTGCCAATTTAGCTGGTGAGGTGGTGGCTGATTTTTTGGAATTAAACGACACTTTGACGAAGAGGCTATTGACCTTTCTCATAAGCTCAAAGCAGTCGGAAAGCCAAGTGCCGAACAGCGAACAATAATAGGGTTAGACCTTTATGAAAAAGGTTTAATCGGGTTTTACGACCAACTCATTTTTATATTGTCCGAGGGGAAAGCGTATCACATTGACAAGGTCAGCAAACTAACACCAACGGAGGCTTTACTATGGCTAATCAAGATGACCTTATCCTCGTAATATCTGCGAAGCTAGATAAGCTTATTCAGGACACGGCTGAATCGACTGCAAAGGTTGATAAGCTCAAAAAAGGTTTTAGTTCTGCAGATGCCAAAGTAAAGAAAGCAGTAACTGGTTGGTCTGCAGAAATGGCGAAGTTTGGACTTGCTATTAATGGAGTCCAACAGGCCTATGCTGTATTAGATAGGACAGTAGGCGCTTCCATAAGGACAGTAAGTAGTTTCGAGTCAAAGATGGCTCAAGTGAATACTTTAGTCACTATTACTCAAGATAACTTTCGGAAAATGACGGCTGGTGTCGTGGAGATGTCGAAAGAAATACCACAATCGGCTGACTTGTTAGCAGAGGGTTTATACCAAGTCGTTTCGGCTGGTGTAGAAGCTGGAAAAGCTCTTGACTTTTTGCGCGTTGCTGCCAAAGGCGCGGTTGCTGGTAACACGACAACTGAAATTTCAGTAGATGCTTTGACGACTGTTATTAACGCCTATGGACTAGAAGTCGAAAAGGCTACGGAAGTTTCTGATATATTTTTCCAAATCATTGCACTTGGTAAAACTACCCTTGGGCAATTATCTCCCGTATTAGGACAGGTAATTCCAAACGCTGTGAATGCTGGTATCTCTTTTGAAGAGGTCGGAGCTTCTCTTGCATTCCTGACCAAAACAGGTTTACAAACGGCACGAGCTGCAACTTCGGTTGGTAGAGCAATAACTGAGATGACTAACCCAACGTCTAAGGCGAGCAAAGCCATTGAGGAGCTACTGGGCACAACTGGTAAAGCGTCACTTGCTAACATTGGCTTTCAGGAAACAGTATTTGCCCTGGCTGATGCTGGAGCAGACTTGTCTGTCATTTTTGGTGATGAGTCGGCACGTGCTGTATTATTATTATCAAACAACATGGATATGGCACGAGATAACCTTGCTCAAATGGCTGGCTATGCTGGTAAAACCGAGATGGCATTTGCAAAAATGATGGACACGTTTGATGCTAATGCAGAAATCCTGAAAAATACTCTTAATGCTAAGATGTTGGAATTAGGCGTTGAGATACTACCAATACTTACTGATGGCATAAAAGGATTAAATAGAGCGGTTGGTAATATAGATGGTAAGTTTGTTATTATCAACGCTACCCTTATTGGTTTAGTCATGACATGGAGAGCTTTTAATGTCCAACTCGCGCTATCTAGTTCAGGAATATCGACACTCCCTCGCTTAATGGTATTGGTAAGGACTGGTATTAGAGGATTGAGCGCAAGTTTCAAATCATTATACGCTTCTATGGGACCCGTTGGGATTGCATTAACTGCTCTGGCGTTAGCCTATGATATTTACGTATTGTCTTCTAATGATGCAATAGAGGCGACCGATGCAATGACGGACGCTGAACTTAGGCAGGAGCGCGGAAGCAGCGCACGGCATAAGGCTAACATGGCAAGAATAAAAGAAAACAGTGCAAAGCGAAGAGATTTGATGAACATGAGCGAGGCTGAGGTTGAAGCGGCTGTGAATAAATACAGAGAAGATGAAGAATGGTTATCTGTATTGGTGGACTCGGTAAATATGCTTGCAGATGCAGAGGCAAAAGCGCACGAAAAAAGAACGGCTGCCGCTCAAAAGGATATTGCCGACCAGGTGGCACTTGAAGCAGCGTATCAATCGAGAACAGATAATTATATTATGAACTCCATCCGAGAAATCGAAGATGCTGAACGCTATACTGACCAACGCTACCAATTAGGCGAAATCACGACTCGGGATTACATCAAACAATTACAAATCAGGCGTGATTTTGAGGAAGAAGGTTCAAACGCCAAGATTGGACTAGATAACAAAATAGAGCAATTAGGGGTTGACCGTTTCGCACGACTCCAACAAGGTTGGAAAGCATTTCTAAAAGGTGAGATAACCGATTATATTGCTGCCAAACAAATAAAAATGTTGGCTACTCTTGGCGAAATATGGGCAACTGGTGGCGCTACTCTTGGAACTTCATTAGCCGTTGCGCTTCCTTTATACGGGACAGGGATTGCAATATTAGAGGGCGCAAAACAAGCCATTAACGCCTTTGCTGATGGTGGCCGAGTAGATTCACCTACCCTTGCCCTTATTGGTGAGGCTGGTGCTGAATTTGTGGCTCCTGAAAAGGATTTTGAGCAATATTCTCGTGATGTCTTGACGCCAATGATTAGAGCACAAGTCGAGAATAACTTAAATAATAATAACAATGGACAAATGATAGGTGGCATATCTGAGGTGAAAGAAGCGATTGAGCAACTGACGGCAATAGCAAGTTCTCCAATGACTGTGCTTACAGGAACTCAACTACAAATTATGAATGCACGCCTGAATAGAGGCTCTCTTGCCCGTTAGTTTTTATCACACGGCTGGTGGTATCACTAGAAATATTACTGGGCTTATAGACCTACCCTCGTTTCCTGATTATTTTGATGAGTCAATGAAAGGGAGTGGGTATTTTGAGTATGAGGTTAAGCCGATAACATTCAAGGTCAATGTTTATGGCAGCGAGAACGTGTTCGCCCTTAATGATACGATTAAGATAATTAATGACTTAACAGGTGAGCCTTTGTTGGTTGGTAAAATTGACGAGATAATGAACGGTTCAACATTCCAGCCTGAGCTTACTGTATTCCCACAAGCTATTTATTTCAAAGATACGGTAATCGGCGATGACCTAGAGCTATCAACGGGAGAGACCGTCAAAGACTACCCTTTTAACAGCCGCCATATCCGAGACACGGTAAACGATATTATAACTCGTATAAATACAGAACACGGGACTAATCTCTATTGTGATGACACGAGTATTCCTGATGCTCCAAACGAGGGGACTATGTTCGCCACTACACTAAAAAAAGTTGGGGGATTCTCTTTCACTCAAATGATTCTTAGCTCGTTGGGGTTAAGTGACAGGTTATACACTCGGATAAATGCTGGAGGCCAGTTTTTCCTTATTCATCAAGACGGGCGTGTCTATCAAAAACGGATTCTCCGCAAAGGTCAGTGGGGTGATTTTTCTTGGGGATTTACTTTGTTTGGGACAGAATATGGCTTTGATTGGGGTTCAATACCCTCGTCCGATGTTTCAATCCCTTGGATTGGTTCAACTCATCACGTATGGAGCATGATTAACGGGTCGCTTGAATATATTGGTGACTTTGACGACGATAATCAATTTGGCGATGTGTATAGTGGTATAGAGTTTCCTACAATGGACGAAAGCAAATATGGCTCTTATGGTGCTGAAGAAGGTATGACGAACGTCTCTTTATTGAGTGGGTTTGAATATAACGAGAGAAGTAATTACGGTATAATCAGAGGCAATTATAAAAATGATTTTCTTGGCCATGACGTAGCTGTCAGTTTTGATTTGGCTTTTGACGACAATTACGGCGGGCATTATAGAAACGCCACAGCAATGGACATTATTAGGGATATAGCTGTTGTTGCTAATCGATGGTTTTATGTTGACCGAGAGGGGAAAGTTTATCTTTTACCACGTAGTCAATCAAGAGGCTCGGTAACGTATGCCATTGAGAACACCCTTAGCGAAACCAAAAAGGTAAAGAAAGAGGGAGCTTCTGAAATAACTTTAGTGGGTTACGAGGAAACAGATGACGGCAAAGTAAGGACTTACGGTTTAAAATTACGAAAGACTGAAATTGAAGTTATATTAAATCGGTATAAAGAAATGTTCTCAAACGATATTACGACCCGTGAAATTGAGCTGTACAAAGTAGATGCAGATGATATTCTAAAGACGGTTCACTTTGATTACGTTGGCGAAGATATTGGGACTGTGATTGCGATTAGTCACTCATTCCTTAAACCATTAACGAAAGTAACGGTGGAAAATGTATAGAGGAACAGGAGTCCCCCAATTTGGGTTCTCACGAGTATCTTATGATATGCCTATTCCTGACAAGGGCTCCAGGAGTGAGAAGTTTGAGCCTATTCAGGAAATCTATGAGAACATAAGAAATGAATTAATTGTAGGTGACAGGAAGTTTAGGTTTGTTGGTGAATATGAATTTTCAAGCGTTCCAAGCGCAACGGTTGAAACGCTCCTGAACATATACAATACAAAAAGTCACATGAAATGGGCGCCGCATAAGGACTTGAATAAAATAAACTATAATGTATTAATCGAGGAATTAGACGTGTTTCCCGTGAATGGGTTAATTGATATTGATGGTGTAAAGATTAAAGTCAAATCATTATTCCCAATCTCAAACGTACCGAGTATAAATACGCTCTATGCTTTGACGAATTATCCAAGAATGGTATCATATAAATTAGTCCAGGCTGCCGATATTGTAGTCGGTGTCGAGTATGCGATTGAGAAGTATGATACGGCTGATTTCACAACGGTAGGGGCGGCAAACAATACAGAGGGCACAATATTCACAGCAACGGGAGTCCCGACTGGTGATGGACTTTTAATAGTAATAGAATAAGGAATTATAAAAATGGCTAGATTTTCATTTGCACTATACGACCAATCAACAGACACGCTGCTTGCTGGCGAAACAGTATTAATCAAATCGGTTGGTGGAACAGCTTTAGCGAGTACCTCAGGAACTCCGATACTAATTACAGATAACGGTGATGGAACTTATTATGTCGATGATATGCCAGTCAACCAAATTACTGTTTATGTCGGTACGGCTCAGGTAGCACAACCTGAACTCACGAATATCCCTTGGGACAATGGAGCTTCGGTTACTCATCCAGTTTTAACAGCTGCTCACGGTTCAACTGGGGCGGTTATTGGTCAAGGGAATGTTGATGGCTCAACTATTGAATACTCTAGTGGGCTACGAGTTAAAGATGCTGGTATTGTTGCTGCTAAAATAGGCACAGGAGCTGTTATCGAAGCAAAGGTAGGCTCAGGTGCGGTTACTGCCTCAAAAATAGGTACAGGGGCTGTTACGGCAGATAAAATAGGTACTGATGCAGTAACAGGGATAAAAATTAACGCTGGTGCTTTAGGTGGTGGACTAGAGAAGTCCGACCCTAACACGGTTAGCATCAATTTAGATGCAAACGACATGGAGTTTAACGGCTCAAACGAATTGGCTTTAATCAAATCATTATCGAGCCAGGTTTATATTACTGAGGGAATGACATTAATGCAGATGTTGTCTGTACTAGATAACCGTATGAGACAAAACTCAGAGCTTGTGTCGAGTGGTGGCAATGGTGGTTATTATCAAATCCTTTATACCCTCTACAACGAGGATTTATCGCCAAACACTTCAATGACTTCACCTAGTTTTGTTTGTACTTCGACTGTATATGCTGACGGCTTAGTTATGCCATTGATGAAAACCCCTGAGATGCGCCAACTCGTGTTTTATTATAAGGCTTCGGTCAGCAATGTTTTAGGTGACGGCTACGTCACATTGAAAGCTGGCGGCCTATCTTCTGAATCGGCTGTCATCGATAATACAACGCCTCAAAACTTAGCTCTGTACCTCGATATAACTTCTCTTTCAAATTTTGACTCAATTGAGATACAGATTGAGTTCAAATGTTCAGGCGGTTACACATTAACGGCAACCCAAGCGATGGTCGTTGCAAGAAGCGAAATCACGGCTGTAGCTGGTGAAACCTCTTACGAGCAACCAAATCCAGTAGTCTAAACCTAGCGTCCTTACCCGCCAGGTTAGAGCCTCTATCGTTATGGTAGGGGCTTTTTTATTTAATTTATTTTAATTTATATAATAAAAGTATTAGCTTTCTATGATATTTGTATTATATTAACTATGAAATGAGAGAGCAAACAAACATAACGACAAAGGGAAACGAAATGAAAAAATTCACAGCAGGTCAAAAACTTTCAAGCCGTTCAATCTGTGACCATAATTGCATATTTGAGGGTGAAGTAATTAATAGAACCACCAAAACGGTTACAATAAACACTAGAATGTATGGCGTTAATCGTGTAAAAATTCACATTGATATTAATGGAAACGAAATGATTTTCCCTTTTGGCAAATCATCAATGGCAACTATTTTCAGAGCTTAAAAGGGAAACGAAAGAAAGGAGAAATAAAATGGGGATGAAACACACAACAAAGACAATTTACAGCAGGAGTAACACTTGCTTAAACCAGTATTCTACAAATTCAGTCAATGGTTATGGAACTAAATGGTTGATCCATGTAGCATATAGGAATCGCATTAATGGTAGTCGGTATTCATTGCTTGTAGGGACTCCAGTATGTAATCAAGTCAATGTCACACTAACTGACAAGTTTTTGGACAAGTGCGAAGAATCCGAGAGATTCTTGCAAACACTTAATCTAAGGAGATAATAATGGCACGAATAATCGAAGCAGAGATTGAAGACAATGAGACAAATATTACAATTAGTGCAACTCATGGCCAGACTAGCTTTTGGCTCGTAGTAGAGGGGAAGAATAACCTAATTAACATAGAAGATGTCGATGCTGTTATTAGACTATTGAGAGCTGCTAAAAAGATAATGACCGAATCAAATGAAATTGAACTAGAGGAGATTGCAGAATGAAATTACTAGGACTTGTATTAATTTATTTTGGTATATTGGCTATCAACGTGGCGGTATATTACTTGTCAGACACCATGACTGCTCCAATATTTACTTGGATTATGTCGGCTGTCTATTTGTCGTTTCGCGTGTCGAGAGAATGGAATGAACCTCTTGCGGAGGCAGTATGTAGAGGCTGTATGAAGCATTCGAGCGAAAAATATTGGATTGAATATGTTCTGGAATACGGAAATGGGCTTTGCCCTGAATGTATTGCAATCTTAGGGAAAAGAAGAGTTTACCAAAGAACCATAGAAAGGTTGAATAAATGAAAGTATTTTATCATCTTGAGATTAAAGACAATGAGTTATGGGAGATATTCAAAAAGAAACTTTCCGCTGAAGGTAAAACCATCGCGGGATTTTTAAGGGTAAAAATCAACGAAAAAGCAAAGGAAAGAAAATGAGCGATTTAGTAAAGCTAAGCATTAGCGAAGCCATGCTCCAGGAGTTCAAACAAAAGTATAGCCCTGAGACGCTCCCAACGGGCGAAACCAAAAACGGGTATTCATTCCTAAAAGAGGGTATCGCCGAGATTAGAGGCTATCGAACTGGAACAGAAAAATATCGTCAGATGTTAGTGCAACCTCTTAACGATAAGGTGAAAGAGATAAACACTATCTGCAAGGACATGATAGGTGATCTGCAAATGATTGAGGCTCCCATGATTGAACTGAAGAAAGTAGAAGATGACCGACTCGCTGAAATAAAACGAGAAAAGGAGTTGATTAACCAACGTCGCGTTGCTGCTATAAATAAGCGATTAATCGAGATACAAACCTCACCATTAATGCTGGTTAATGCCTCGCCTGATGAGTTACAAAGCGCAATTGATGACCTTATGTTAGTAGACCCTGAACAGGACTTTGAGGAATTTGTCGATAATGCTATTGAAGCCGTTACTGGCTCATTGGAACAGCTCAGAGTATTACATCAAAAAGCCGTAGAAGCCGTAGAAGCGAAGCGTATCATAGAAGAGCAACGCCTGACTAGGGAGAAAGAAGAGAACGCCGCCAAAGAGCTATTAGAGGCACAGAATAGAAAACGTATTGAGCAAGAACGTATCGAACGTGAAGACTTTCAAAAAGAAAAGGCTGAGTTTGAAAAATTAAAAGCAGAAAGCGCCACAGTAATAGTTGGCGAGGTTATGATAAGTGACAACTTTGAACCCTCCCCAATCTTCATAACTGATGACGTGGAGGAAGCAAACAAAACAATCGAAAATAATCGAGTTGAGATGGGACAAGCTGCTAATGCGATTGCTAAAATAACCAAAGATAGTGGCATTGCTTATGAGATAGTAAAGGCAATTTATTGTGAGCAGATACCATTCATTTCTTGGAAAACTAACTAGAATAATTATATTCTAAGTAACTATAAACAAAGGAGATAACATGAGTGATAGACCATTTTTAACGATTGAAAATTCCAAACAATACGTGGTACAGTTATTGTTTGATAAAGGGGTTGAACACAACGGTAAGTACGGAGTCCAGGTATTCTATGCTGTGACTTATAACGGAGAAGAGGGGACGATTGCAGCGAAGCAAGGCTCTATCTTAGACAACGCTTTAGGAGCTGGGCACAAAGGCGATACATATACGATTGAGAAACGTAGAGATCCAAAAACAGGCTATTACCCTTTTCATGTCGAAAAAGGCGACACAACAACGCAAAGCAATGAATCGCCGACACAAACAGATAAGGCTTATTCACCTGTAAAAACCTATGACCATGAGTATAAAGATTGGGACGTTATTAACGGACTAAAGTCTCACGATATTCACAAGCAGACCATCCTCAAAGCGGCAATCGCTTCAATGCCACGAGTCGAAAAGGACTTGGATATAAAAGAAATTGCAAAGCGGTATTTTGCACTTCTGAACCTGCTTGAGGACAATCTTGAGCCTATCATGATGAGATTGCAGGGTGCCAAAAACATCTATCATCTAAGTTGTTTATGGCAAAAGTATTCTCGTCTGTGGAGCGCAATGTCAACACCCGAAGAAGTAGCACTAATCAAAGAGGAGAAAAATCGGTTAAAGAAATTATTCCTGGATGCTGAAGAAGCGAAGAATCCTACGAAACAGGAGGCTCCTGTCGTTGAATCTGAAAGCCGTGAAGGTACAATCCTAGATTTAGATTTACCCTTTTAGCTTGTAAAAGTGGAATACCTTAAAACAAAAAGCCTCGTTTTCACGGGGCTTTTTTGTCAAAGGAAACGTGGTGAGTGGCCACGAGATAAAACAAGTAATGCAATATATACAGAAAACATTTAAAGTCATTGATTATATTTACAATTTCATGCTATCAATACCCATATTAAGGGGGAGGAATAAAATAATACTAGGAACGACTATATAATTATATATATTTACACTCAATGAAAGGAACAACTAATATGGAAAAAGAATTTGTAACATTTAAAGAGGCAATGGTATTGCTTAACAGAACTAGGGACATGGTAAACAAACTCTCTCAGGCTGGTAAATTGAAAAAGTACAAGGCAATGGGTACTGTATATTTTGAGAAAGAAGAGATTCTGAAACTGATTGAGCCAAAAAGAGTTTAACATGGCTAAAGAATTACCTTACTTTAGATTTACAGTTTCAGAGTGGTTGAATGGCGACATCAACCTTGAGAGCTACGAATTACAGGGACTATTTATAAACGTATGCGCGTATTATTGGTTCAAGGATTGTAGCCTAACTAGGATTATGCTAGACAAGAAGTTTAGCAATGCTAAGACCTTGCTAGAAGAATTATTTTTGCTAGGAATTATTAAAGAATTTGCTAGCGGTTTGCTAGAAATAAAATTCTTAAATGAGCAGTATAATTTACTATCGGATAACAATAAAAAACGCTCGAAAGCTGGGCGTATAGGCGGTTTGAGGAAATCTAGCAATGCTAGGAATTTGCTAAAGCAAAAGTCTAGCTATAAAGATAAAGATAAAGATAAAGATAAAGATAAAGATATTGTTCAAGAAGAACAATCGAACGCTGCTGCATTTATTGGAAAGCACACTCAAAAACAAACTTATGATTCCTATAAACCTTTTTCATTGTGGATTGATATTACAGGCAATGTTCCGACAGTATTCGTGAAGGGGCAGTTGAATAAGTTAGTCCTGGAGTATGGTGAAAGTAAATTAGTCGAGTCAATGGATAAATGGGCTTCTCTTGGTTGGAAGTCACTTGATAGCCTAAAAGACTTAATTTCAGGCAAGGCTAAGGCGAACAGGGGAAGTGAAAGTATTGACGATATATTTGCAGAAGCAGATAGAAAGAGAGCGGTTGAAGCATGATAGTTTATACCGAAAAGATTGATAATGCAATTCGCACAATGGTTGATGTGTTTGATGCAAAGGTAAGCAAGATTAAGGCTATTCGACTCAGAGACAAGTTCTCATCGTTACGAGAAGATGTTGCACTATCAACGATTGAGTGGATAATCGAGAACGAGGATAAATTCCCTCAAATATCTAAGGTGAACCAAATATTATCACAGCTGAACCAAAATAGGAAAAACTATAAGACAAATCAGGAATACGACCCTGGTCACATCACTTGTTTTTATTGCGATGACACAGGCAAGGTTCCAGCCGTTTTTCTGAATGAAGAGAAGAACGGCGTTAAAACAGGTGTGGTATGTGCCTGTAAATGCAGTTTTAAGAACGAGAAGAGCGCACTAGGCTCATTTGACGATGCTCGACATATCATCACCTACCTAGAGGACAAGGCGAGGCTGTACGGCTGTAATATGTGGCAGGCAGTAGGGCAAGCATCTAACGAATTATTAGGCACATTGAGGGGAGCAAAAGGAGTTTTTAAACTTAAATATGAAAACGATGAAAGTAGTAATTAACACAAGATGTGGAGGATATTCAATATCTCCACTCGCCACAAAAGAACTGGCAAAAAGAAAAGGTAAAGAATGTTTTTTCTTTACGACTGGTCTAAAAACTCCAGTTTCAATTAAAGAAGCAGAAAAGGATTTTTGCTATTTTGCATATTCAGTTAAAAATCCGCAGGATTACCAACTTAACAAAAGAGATGCTGCAAATGAAAGAGCCGAAAAAATATCATTGAACGATATTGCTAATGACAGAAGTGATAAAGACCTAATTGATGTTGTTGAAATGTTAGGCAAAAAAGCCAATGGTCCATATGCTGAATTAAAGATTGTCGAAATCCCAGACGATGTTGAATGGGTAATTGACGAAGACCATGGACTTGAACATATTGCAGAAGTACATAGAACATGGTCTTAATGGTTTTGCAAAAACCAAAGCGGGCGGGCAATTTTAATTTAATTGTACCTAACGTTGAGTATATGAGCCGTTTTTTCTATGGCTTATATACATTGTTACCTACAGTACGGAATTATTAAAAACTAAACTTAATTAAATGAACTTATTAGAATTATTTGCAGGATCGAGAAGCATAGGAATTGAAGCGGAAAAACAAGGCTTAAATGTTTTTAGTGTTGATTGGACTGCCTACGAAAATATAGACTTATCAATTGATATTGGAGAACTAAAAAAAGAGGATGTGCCTTTTGTACCTGATGTAATTTGGGCTTCTCCTGACTGTACGACTTACAGTATTGCAGCTTGTAGCACCCATAGAACAAACAGCATAGAGCCAAAAAGCGATTACGCTAAAAAGTGCGATGAGGTAAACGAGCATTTTATTGGAATGATTAAAGAATGGTTAAAGATTAACCCTAAAATGGTATTCTTTATTGAGAACCCAAGAGGTATGCTTCGTAAAATGCCGTTTATGCAAGAATTTAAAAGGCACACGATATGGTATTGCCAATATGGGGATGATAGAGCCAAGCCGACTGATGTTTGGACTAACAGCGAAGATTGGACACCAAGACCACAATGTAAAAACGGAAACCCTAATTGCCACCACCAACGAGCACCGAGAGGAAGTAAGACAGGAACGCAAGGACGAAAAGGCAGCTATGAACGATCTATAATACCGCACGAACTTTGTTTAGAAGTACTAAGTAGTGCTTGTGGGTAACATAAGGCTAAACGTAACTTAACAGAGTACAATATAAAGGAGAAGAGTATGGACACACCAGACGAATTAAAAAAACTAGAATGGCAAAATAAGCACGGCGTAAAAGATTGCCCTCTATGTGATTGTGAGATTAATGAACATGAAGATATTTGCGACTCATGTGATGATCAACACTTTACTTGCAACGCTTGCTATGACTGGCAAACCAATGAGTTTGCAAAAGATACGGATTTAGAATATTGCAATGATTGCATTGATGACGATGCACAGAGGACAAGATAATGGCATACACAATGAATGAAGTGAGTATTAAGGGGCTAAGGGCTACTCACTTTGATCAGTTACTTGCTTATTTGAATTTTGCTAAAGAGGATGGGTTTTATTACGGCAATAAAAAGCAGTTTGATACTAGGCATAAAGAACTTGAAGAATGGCTTGTTGATTTATGCATTAGAGCTAAAGACCCTGACTGTAGAATAGATAAGAAATGACCAAATTGTGTACAATGCCTATCACAAACACATCCCCAATAGCTCTAGGATAGGTGGAGTCATTATTTGGGGTAGAGTTTATTTTGTTCTTTCATAGCATGGACAGTAAAAAACTCTAAAAAAGCCAGCCCCTTGAGCTGCATACTTGAGGGGCAAAAGGAGAATAAGATGAAACGAAATGAAACAACAGTTTATGACCACGTAAAAAGAATATTAATTGAGCGCGCTGAATGCAGAAACTCTGACAAGGCACTAGCCTGGAGAGTATGGAGTGAAACGGGAGTAATTAGCTCAGATAGAGGAATCGAGTATATCACAAAAGACGGCTTCCTGATGTCTGCAAGTTTAGAATCAATCGGCCGGGCACGTAGAATGGTACAAAGTGATTGCCCTATGTTGAGAGGGACTAATTTAGAGGGTAAGCGCAAGAAGTATGAAACTAAAGGGACGTTTGTATATCGAGAGAGTGCCCGTACAGGCTTGATGCAATGAGAAGCAAGGCACAGATAACATGGACGATTGCGATTATAATGGGAATAATTTGGGTGCTGATATTGATTCTATGGACTGTTTCCGAAATTAACCACGACAAAACACAGCTAAAAAATGAGTATGCAAGATATGAAGCCTTAGTCAATAAAGTGGACTCACTTGATTTACGCATATTAGCAGTAGAGGTAAAAATCTATAAGATAAAAGTTTACAAAGCGGAGTTTGAATGAACCTACAAAAACCTACAAAAGCAAAACCAAATAAAGAGTACAGAGAATGGCTTTTAACGAAAGGTTGCATGGTATGTAAGACTAGGGCATACCCTCACCACCTAAACACGGGAGGCATGGGCACACGAGGCTCAGATGAGTTTAATATCATACCTCTATGTGTACAACATCACACATTTGGAATACACATGACAACGGAACGCCTATTCGAGTCAAGATATGATTTGAAACACTTGAGGTCGGTCGCTATTATTTTATCGGTTGATTATTTCCAAGAGCCTGATAAAGTTTTAGCTGATGTCAGAGGTATATCGATAATCGAGGCGCGAGATATAATTGATACTGCAACGCGAAATATTGAAAATGATACCCGTAGGTGGGTAGGTTGAACAAAGAAACCAAAGCGCATCTCGCTGTATGCGACTTTTTAAGGTTATACCACCCTCGCGTTATGTTTCACTCAGACACAGGAAGCGGAATAAAACTCAGTAAAATACAGGCTATTCTAATGGCCAGGCTTAGGAAAATGAGAGGACATCCTGATTTATTGATATATATCCCTATTGGTAATTATGTCGGAATGATGATAGAACTAAAAGCTGACGGAGTAGTCTTATACAAAAAGGACGGAACCCTCCGAAAAGATAAACATATCGAGGAGCAATGTCGTTACATGGAATACTTGACAAGTGTAGGTTGGGCGTGTACCTTTGCAACAGGAACGGGAGAAGCCGTCGAATTAATCGAAAGCTATCTCAACGGGAGGTTTCAAGGCCATGTTAGATTTAAAAACATGTTACATAATTAAAGACCCTACCAACAGCTATTATGGAAAACCAGTTAGGATTGCCTACATTACAAACGATGGGCAAATTGCTGTTATCCCATTAGGGAGTTCAGATTTAATATTACTATCTGAATCAAAGGTAGTGGCATTAGCTGAATGGAATAATCCAAAGTTTGAATAAAATATAATGGAGAACCTATGAAAATCGAACAAGTCAAAGTTAAATCTTTAATCTTTGCGGAATATAACCCTCGCCAACTAACTGAGAAGCAGGGGAGAGATAGATGAACCAGTTTTTACTCATCTGTGCTAATTGTAGTAAAATCTTTTATGTCACAAAGTATTTTTCAACCAGGCGTAAATATTGTTCTCAACCATGCTCACTCGCTGTCAATGCTGTTAAGAATCTCGGTGATTGGACAACCCCCGAGAACATAGCAAAGCGGAATAAAGAACAATGGTTCAGAGATAGGGTGAGTGATGGGCTTAAAAAGCATTTTGAGAAAAACCCACGCAACCAGGAGCAATGGTATCTTGATTTATATGGACCTGATTACACCCCTAAAAAATTAAAGCATTGTAATGGATGGAAGAAACTATCAAAGTCAATCAGGGCAAAGCACAACTGCCAAAAGTGCGGAAGCTCAGACAAATTAGATGTTCACCACATAATCCCTTTCGCCATATCAAAAGACAATTCATTGAATAATCTCGTTGTACTTTGTAGGCATTGCCACAAGGGGACTGAAATGAATATGATCAAGATTAAAAACATGGTTGGCTCTTGGGAGTGTGCAAGGGCTTTGTATAAATTAAGATTTGAAGATATTGGAAGGGCTTTTAATTATGAAATGGCACAATGAAACCAGGAGACTTGCACAGCTAATCCCTTTTGACTACAACCCTCGCCAACTGACTGAGAAACAGTATGCAGACCTGAAAGCATCCCTCACCAAGTTTGATCTCGCTGAGATACCAGCAATCAATACTGATAACACAATCATAGCAGGACACCAAAGGATCAGAATATTTGCAGAGCTTCACGGAATGGATTATGAAATTGATGTGAGGGTTCCTGATAAGAAGCTCGGGAAAAAGGATTTAGAAGAATACTTAATTCGGAGCAATCTTAACACTGGGGAATGGGACTGGGACGTACTGGCCAATGAATTTGATACTTCTGAGCTGTTTGAGTGGGGCTTTGATGAAAAAGACTTCGGACGCGATAGCTACTCAGGAGATAATCAAGAAATTGATGCAGAAATGTTTCCTGATGAAATGACGATAAAACTCCAATACACACAGAGTGAATATAATACCGTCCTGGAGCAGCTATCCAATATCGCTGGAACGCCTGAACAAGCCGTTTGGAAATTACTAGGCAATAAAACAACAATGGTTTAATGTCTAAATATTCCCCAAGCGAAGCACATTTAGAAGCCGTTGAACAAATGGCTCATAAAGGTGTATCTCAGGCTAAAATGGCGAAAGCTCTTGGGCTTTCACTAAGCACATTCAAGAACAATTTAACCATTTTTGACCAGTATATAAAAAGTGGAAAAGAAAGAGTTGACCAGGAAGCAGTTGACCAAGAGATTGCTTTAGTTGAAAACGCCCTGCTCCAAAGATGCCTCCCTTCTGAAGTGACAGAGACAGTTACGGAAAAGCGAAAAGTCGGTAATGGTGAAGCTGAAGTAATCCACATGAAGGTGACCAAGAAAACAATCCAACCCTCAGTAACGGCTCAAATATATTATCTTGTAAATAGGTCTAAAGGGAAATGGGTCTCTATAAACTATGCCAATAATGAAGAAAGCAAAGGAACAGGAATCACCAGGGAAGAAACCCTTGAGTGGATGAACCAAGCCACAGCGGGGAAAGAGCTTGTCAACTAATCCCTATTCGCGCTGGACGCCATTAAGGCCTCATCCAGTACAGAACGCTCTTTGGTACTCCACAAAGAGATTCATAGTAGATGCGTCAGGGCGTAGGTCAGGAAAAACAGAACTTGCAAAGCGAAAAATCGTAACCGTTGCCCTTACTACTGAAACGAAGTTTGAGACAAATTATTATTTTTGTGCCGCCCCGACACGGGCTCAAGCCAAAAAGATTTACTGGAATGATATAAAAGCACTGACCCGCCCTTGGTGGTCAAAGCAGCCCTCTGAAACAGAACTAACCGTTTACACTTCTCTTGGTGATATTCAGTCAGAAATTACAGTCATTGGCTTAGATAAGCCTGAAAGGATTGAGGGTTCACCTTGGAATGGCGGAATCTTAGACGAATACGGGAATATGAAAAAGGGAGCATTTGACGAGAACGTCTACCCTGCATTGGCTGACCGCGAGGGGTGGGCTTGGCTCATTGGGGTACCTGAAGGGCGCAATCATTATTATGACAAGGCTTTATATGCGGCTGGTGGCGTATTGCCTAAAATACTCCCAAATACAGGCGGGATGGTAGAGATAGAGAACAGCGAGTGGGGATACTTCCATTGGTTCAGCTCAGACATCTTGCCAGCTAAAATGATTGAATCGGCTAGAGACACACTTGACGAGCGGACGTACAAGCAAGAATACGAGGGAGAATTTGTTTCCTATGGTGGGACTCTTTATTATGCTTATTCTAATGATGTAATAGACGACCTTATAGCTAGGCGTAACATTAATAACGATATTATATTATCATGTGACTTTAATAAAAGTCCTATGGCATGGGTAGTTGGGCAAACTGATGAGATTCACACGGCACGAGGCACGAGGACACGATTAAAAATAGTAGATGACGTGACAGTTGCCAATAATGCAAAAACCCAAAGCTCGGCATTATTATTTATTGATAAGTTCAAAGACCAAATTAATAAAACGGTTCTGATAACTGGAGATGCCTCAAATAACTTTGAGTCACATAGAGATTTTACGACTGATTATATGATATTAAAACAGACGCTTGAAGCTCACGGATGGAGAGTAAAAGTGAACGTCCCTACACATAACGCTAACATAAACAATAGAGTGAATGTCGCTAATTCACTATTCGAGCATAAAAGATGTATTATTAATAGTAAATGCACTCAGCTTAAATTAGATTTAGAGCGAAATGAAAGCGACAACAAAGGAGGCAAAGATAAAAGCGACCCGAACCAAACACACGCTTCTGATGCCTTTGACTATTTAGTATGGTTACTATTCGCACGTGAATTTAAAGAATTAGGAGTGGCACAATGACCTCAGCATTAGAAATACTTAACGGTGGAAACGGTATCAACTATATTGGAAGCAAGTCTTATAATATTAGACAGATAACAAATGAAGATAGAGAGAAGTTAGCCAATCTCAGAGAAGTTTACTTCACACGTGACATACTGAATGCCTCAGGAATACTCAAGAACGACTTACAACAGTATGTAGATAATGCCGACATTAGACGCATGAAGCTAATCGTATTAGACGAGCTAATCCCGTCATTCCTTAGGAAGATATGCAATGTCTATGATACTCCACCTCTCTATAAGTTTCCAAAAGATGCAGACACGACACGATTCGACATGATGCTAGACGAGGTTCAACTTAATCGCTGGTTACCTGAAACATTAGAACGCTCTCGCTTTCATAACACAATCATAGCTTTTGTCCGCTATAATAAGGAACTCGATAAACTCTATATAGAAAACTCCTGGCACGCTGGTAACTGTGAAATTGAAACGTATGACTCCTATGATAAAGGCATGAGAAAGTTCAGCTATCTAACAGGCTCAGGCGATGCTACATACCGAATATTCTGGGAACTATTGTCAAAAGATGATAGCGGAAAAGCAAAGACACTCCATTATAAAATGAAGATAGGTAAGGCTGGAAAACCTATTGATGAGAAATTACCCGTTGGCGAGAATACTGATTTATTCGGCCCCGACTATTGGCCATTTGTTACATACAGATACTCAGAACGTGGTGAGGGCTTTTGGGGAAACGCAATGGATTCACTTGTCGAGTTAGTCAGAGCTATTAATATACTGCTAACCGTTATTCAGGATGACACTATTCAGGAAACGATTAGGATTCTGTTACTAAACTTTGATGCTATTGGAACTGAGGGAGATAAGGGACAACTCAAAACAGGGCTTAGACACCCTATAATGCCTGAAAACCAACTTGGCCGCGATAACATGGATGCAAAAATCATAGAAGCAAAACTCTATAATGATGAAGCCATGAAACTAATCGAGGGCTTATGGTCAGTCGTGGCGAATACTCACAATGTAGGCAACGTCCTAAAACCTGACTTCAAACAGGCTGTATCATCATTGGCGTTACGAGTCCAAAATGAGCCTCTCCTAAGGGACTGGGCACATGATATTAATGTTGTTACGCCAACAGATATAGAGCTAGTTAAAGCCCTTGCTACTGTAAACAATTATCATAGGCCAACAGATTTAGTCGATATGGGATTGATTGACGAATTGGTCATTGAGTACCAAGAGCCGAACATGATTACAGACGCGGCTGATGAATACCGACTTGAGCAAGATATGTGGAAAGACGGCACTAGCTCACCTTTGTTGTACGTTATGAGACGTAACCCTGAAATGGATGAAGACCAAGCCAAAGAATATATAAAAACAAACCTCGCTATTACTCAGGAGCTGACAGGATTGACTTTTGATAACACTCCTGAAGAAGTACAAAATCACATTGACAATATGCCAATAGATGAGATGCCAATAGTATAGTGGACATTAATAAACTCATAAAGAACGAGTCAGAAGCGACCCTAAAATTCACTAAAGAGTATAAGTCAATAGTTACCCTTGCAATCAAAAAGCATGGCCTTAATCGTGACTTAGTGATGGAAGAGATACGCTTAGGACTTGGGAAACTGTCCTCAGATTATACGAGGCTATTTATGAAGATGGGATTAGAATGGCTAAAGTAAAAGCTGATTTTTCGGCATTCTTTGCAAGAGAAGCCAAGAAGAATATTATCCCGTCCTATAAACGACTAATCTCTAAAGGACAGGGAGTCGATATAGATTATGCACCTCGCCATAAAAACCCAAGTAACAACAAACCCTGGCTCATAGATACTGGCGAAACAAATCGTAAAGGGTATAATTACCGAGCTGGTCGAGATAAACTTATTATATTTGCCTCAGGAGCTAAGCACACTCCGAGAGTTTACAAAAACGGCACAATGTCCAAGAAACAAGTTACCTATCGCCAACTCTTTAAGTGGCACAATACCGCTGGTGGACGTTACTCAGGAATATTCGGGATTCTCCCTAAAAATAGTGCATTCCCCACAAGATTTAGAGCAGAAGCCACAAGACAATTGATGCCTCAAATGATTAGACTGATTATAGGGAAATAACATGGCGTTTATAATCACAGGGGCACAGGTAACGACTAGCACTGAAGTCGTAGTTGCCGAACTTGAACTAGAAGCTCAAGCAATGGTAGATCGAGCTATACTCGAATCAAAGAAGCTCCAGGCTGACGGAATGAGCAAATCATTGGCAGATAAAACAATCCTAAAATCATATTTTGATGGTGAAAATTTTGTAAAAGTTTGGAATAATCATATTAATAAAATTATAAACGAAATGACAAAACAGCTAGTCGCGAAGCCTGTCAGATTATACGCTAAAGCTAATCCTGAGCAAAAATATGAATGGGTTCTCGGCTCGGTTAAGACTAAACATTGTACCGATTGCGAGAGCCATTCATTGATGGAACCTCAGACAATCTCAGAGTGGGAATCACACGGGAAAGGCTTACCTCGTGACGGTGATACTGTTTGCAATGTCGGTTGCAAGTGTTTGCTTAAACCAATTGACATCAAATAAAAGTGAATGTATATTAAACCCATGAAATTTAATAACTTCATAAGGAATACGGCGAGTCAGCCAAAAGTAACGCCCAATTTGGGCACAGTCACTCAGACAGTAGTCAGAGAGGGATAACAATGGATTTTACAAAAGATAGTGTTGCAAAGTTAATCGAAACAATCAAAGCGAATGCCACTCCTACAGATGGAGGGCTAGAAGTATTCAACTCAGCATTGGCTACTTTAATGAATGATGCGCAAGATACTTTACAATCTCTATCCGTTGCCACAGGTGAAGCAATAGAACGTAAAAAAAAGATTCGTAAAATTAACTCCGATTATGAAGACCTAAAAATCGAGAATGACGAGTTAAAACAACAGGACGGTTTAGAGTCGATGCAAGCTGAAATCGCAAAGCTCCAGGAATACAAAGCCTCGGTAGTTAAGCAGAGAACGGTTTCATTTGGCGAACATATTAATACCGTAAAAAGTCACGAGAAGTTTGAAAAGGCAAAAGATTTATTTAAACTGCCTACTCCAAGCGATGACGGTTCTTTTGATGTTTCAAAAATGAGTGAAGAAGACCTCGCTCATAACCTTACCAAAATGGAAGAGCTTAAGAAGCTAGACTATTTCGGTCAAGTGGCAACAAAACCAAAAGATGTAGATTTGAGCAAAGGGAAGCCAAGTGGTACACTTGCCGAACGCCTTGCGAATGCTAAAACTCATCAAGAACTTGAATTAATCCAAGCAGAGATGTAAGGATATAAAGGAGCAACAAAAATGGCAGATGTAATTTCGACCGCTAGTGCTTTTGATGACAGTCAAATAGCGTTGATGGACAAGGCTTTTCTTTTAGCCGCAACTGATAATATCATCATTGACTCAGTCATTGATTACAAACGGGAAATTGGCGCAAAGTCGATTGACCTCACAAAATTTACAAAACTCGCAAAAGCAACAACCGCACTTACTGATGGAACTGATGTAGACCGCGTAGTTATGGCTGACACAAAAGTTACTTTTACTCCTAAAGAGTATGGTAATGTAGTCGGCACAACTAAACTCGCATCACTCCAAACAGGTGGAAAAGCTGACCTCGGTACAGCTCAATCCGTTGCTCAAAATATGGTAGAGTCATTGAACGCTATCGGAATCATTGCTGGTGAAGCTGGTACAAACATCTTGATTGCCAACTCGGCCGCCTCAGAAGCTGCTCTTGTAGCAACTGATACTATCCAAGCATCTGATTTGAAGTATGTCCACAACAGACTTTCACGCGCCAACATTATGCCTTTTGATGGCGATATGTATATTGCTATCTGCCACCCTGACATTGCAGCGGATATTACTGATTTAGCTGGTTTTATCGCAGCTAACACGTATGTAAACACAACCGAACTCATCAAAAATGAAGTTGGTTCATACGGTGGTTTCCGTTGGGTAAAATCAACTGGTGTTAGTGTTCATACTGATGCAGGGGCATCCGCAGTCGATAGTTACGATACACAGTTTATTGGACGCAACGCAATGGGACGCGCTGTTTCCAAAGACCCAACCCTTACAATCACGGGTCCTTTCGACATGCTTGGCCGCGTATTGAATGTTGGTTGGTACGGTGTAATTGAATACAAAATTGTAGACCAAGCCGCTCATTGGATGATCACAAGCGCCTCAAGTTATGGGACAAACGTCTAAAAGAATTACTCTCTAGTCTGTTCTGGGAGGGTAGTAATATCCTCCCTTCCCCTATAACATAAAATAAAGAGGTGCTACCATGGCAAAAGCCAAACCTGAATTAAAATCTGAGTTAGTCGAAGAGACATTAGTGACGCTACTTTGCGTAGCCGTTGCCCATGAATGCGAAATCAACAAAAAGGGTTACTCATTAAAGTATGGTGAATTATTCCAAGCCGAGCCGTGGATTGCTGAAATCTTCGTCCAGTCTGGGGTAGCAGTAGTCAAGTAATGGCCGTCTTAACCGAAATAGCCGTAACGATAGCCGATTTAAAAGTTGTCCGACCTGATATACTAAACTTCCAGTATGATACTGAGAGCGATAGTTTTGCAGAGGAGATAAACCGAGCAAAATCAATCCTTTACAGACAGGTAAAAGATAATGAACGTCTTAATCAACCCTCACTAACTGAGGCTGAATTGACGGCATTACTGTTGCTTGTAAAGGATATATCTGACGTTGAATATCTCAAGGAGCGGTTGGTATTATTAACCATTGCTGAAATATTTAAGGCTAACGATATGTTTGAAACATCCTCTATTTATGAGCGAGATTCTAATAATGTCGAGCTGATTTATTATGTAGATGCCAATGACGATGGCATCATTGAAATAAGTGAAGAGCGCAAGATTCAGCGCGTTTCGTTTGGGCGTTAAGTGGTTACCAATTTTAAAACACTCCATACAGCCATTAAGACTGTATTCACGACTCTTGGCTTTAGGTATGTACCTCTAGCTAAGTGGTTTTCTTTAGAGCTTGGTATCTTCCCAAGCGCATTAAAAAACGATAGTTTTACAATAAAATTTCCTGAATTGGGTGACTCTAGTTTTGAGTCAATCGATTGGGGCGCATTGAGTGTGATTATAGAATTTGTCCTAGATGCGAACAATGATTTATATTTACAAAAATTAGATGACTGCTTGACTGGCATTGCTGGCCTGAGGTCATTATCGACACTTGAAACGGTGACGGTAACTGAAACAAAACAAAACTTCTCTACTCAAGAACTTGGTGACAAGATAGTGATTACGTTTAGAGATATAACTTTAGATATTAGGAGCACCTAATGGCACTTGAACCATCAAAACTTATAGTATTCGGACCCTTTAGTCTGAGCTTCAAATTGGTAGCAGCCCAAACTGTTGCCTATGCTGGACTTAAACCCGATTCTCTAACCTTGTCAGTAGAAACAAAAAAAGGGAATGCCGTCTTTGAAGATGGTACGGAAGAGGACTGGGACGAGGGCAGAAAATTAACTGCCGAACTGGTTATTTCAGAATTGAGCACAACTGATTTGGCGGCAATCGAAACCTCAGACAATTTTGTCCTTACAATGGACAACGGCTCAATCTTAACTGTTGCTTCTCCTTGTCGCTTCTTTACGGACGTGGACAATGGAAAAACAAAGGTAACTATCTTTAAAACTGTAGCTACTGGCGTTGCAATGTCCAGTATGTTCGCTATCTCATAAGGAGTTCCTAATGGCATTAACACAAGGAAACTTAACTGTATTCGGCCCATTTAGTATAGCCTTTAAAGCTGGCAGTACGGCAAAGGGTACATACTCAGGATTAAAGCCTGACTCACTTACCCTTAATGTAGAAACCAAAAAGGGTAACGTAGTCTTTGAAGATGGCACGGAAGAAGATTGGGAAGAGGGACGTAAACTTACGGCCGAGCTTATTATCTCCGAATTGGTAACTTCTGAAATGGCTGATATTGAAGCTGCTGATAACTTCGTATTAACGATGTCAAACGGAAAAGTATTGACCGTGGCAGCAACTTGTCGCTGCTTTACTGATGTTGACAACGGCAAAACAAAGGTAACTATCTTTAAAACTGTAGCTCTCGGAAACGACATTGCGGACGTTTTCTCGATAGCGTAAGGTGGTAGCTATGCTTATGGAAAAGAACGGCATTAAACATGATTTCCCAGCGCGGAACCTAGTACAATTACTAGCAAAGGGTTGGGTAGAAGTCAAGAAGAAAGCGGAGAAAGATAATGGAAACAGAAGTAATACGACTAAGAGTTAGGGCGAACGAAGAGGTAACAGTCACAACGGCTGGAACTCCCGTCAATCCGACTACTGACACGAGAAGTGAAGCAATCCGCGTAACAAATAATAATACTGCTAGGCTGGTAACGGTTGGCTCAACTGCTGCTGGTAGTGATGCCACGACCTCGCCTAAAAAAGGAACAGTCCTGAGATACCTAGAATCTCATCTCATGTTCTTGCAAAAGGGTGGTGGTAGAGATGCTGCAAATGAAATATTTATAGATGCTGACACAAACGGAACGATTGTAACAGTAGAACACATGGGAGTCTAACATGGGCGGGTTCGTAAATTTCACAACAAGAATAGCTCCAGAAAGTATTGTAGCTGGCTCAGTAGTTGATTATAGCCTTGCAACGGCATATACAACTGGACAGATAGTAAACTATAATGGAGCGCTATGGACAGCGACTGCAAACAGCACAGGACAAGCCCCAGCAGCAGGTTCAGCTTATTGGGAAATAACGAACGCAAGTACGGCTCAAATACCAAAAGGCGGTGCAATACTTAATGGTACTTCACAGCGTTATACACACGTGGATAATGCTAGTTTGGATTTTGGTACTGGTGATTTTAGTATTGAATGGTATGGTTCTTTGGCAGATTATAGTTCAGGGTTTACACAAAGAATAATTGGTAAATACCAAGATTTAGACAATAGATACCAATTATCTTTTGCTACAACTGGGATTATAAATTTATTTGTAAAGAAAGCAACTGCAGTAATTATAGAAGCTAATACTACTGGTATTCCCTTCGCTACTGAGAACGAAGTTGGTTATTTAACAGTTGTTGTAACTCGGGAGACTTCTACTACTGATGGTAGTATGAAAGTTTTTAAAAATGGCGCTTTTTTTGAAACCGTTGTCATTCCAAGTGCGGTAACTGTTGATATTTCTAATACTGGGTTGTTTGAATTATATCATAACGGCCTTGGTGTCGATTTTTTTATAAGTGGTAATATTTACTTTGTAAAACTTCACAACTACGCCCTAACCCAACAAGACGTTACAGACCGCTGGAACAACGGACAACCACAAGACTTTGTAGAGCCTTATGCTACGAGAGATGCTACAAATGAGATTAATGCTTGGGTAGAAGTAGCACCTACATTAGGTGCTGAAACATATATAATTTCACTAGCTGTATTAAATGGGGAAATATATGGTGGCACACTCCCTAACGGGAAGCTATATAAATGGAATGGAACCGATGCTTGGGTAGAAGTAGCTGGTACTTTAGGTGCAGAAACAAGTATATTTTCACTAGCTGTATTAAATGGAAAAATATATGGTGGTACAAATCCTAATGGGAAACTCTATGAGTGGAATGATACCAACGCTTGGGTAGAAGTAGCACCTAAGTTAGGGGCAGAAACACGTATACTTTCACTAACTGTATTTAACAATAAAATATATGGTGGTACAAACACTAATGGTAAACTCTATGAATGGAATGATACCAACGCTTGGGTAGAGGTTGCTCCAAAGTTAGGAGCTGAAACAGAGATATATTCTCTCACAACCTTTAATAATAAAATATATGGTGGCACACTCCCTAATGGTAAACTATATGAGTGGAACGGAACCAACGCTTGGGTTGAAGTAGCACCTACATTAGGTGGTGAAACACAGATACTTTCACTAACTGTATTTAATAATAAAATATATGGTGGCACAGGTCAAAATAGTAAGCTCTATGAATGGAACGGTACTAATGCTTGGGTAGAAGTAGCACCTACATTAGGTGCAGAAACACAGATACTTTCACTAACTGTATTTAATGGAAAAATATATGGTGGCACAAATCCTAATGGTAAACTATATGAGTGGAATGGTACTAATGCTTGGGTAGAGGTTGCTCCACAGTTAGGTGCTGAAGCACGTATATATGCACTAACTGTATTAAATGGAAAAATATATGGTGGTACATATCCTAATGGTAAGCTATTCCAGACTCCACCTAAAGGCGAAACCTTCTCAATCAAACCAAACGATTGGGGAACCAATGGAGCTAAGTGTATTATTGGTGGTGAAATTAGTGTAGCCAATGCAACGGCAAATCCAATATGCCCAGACCAAGTTAAGGACGGGCGTCAAGGTGTAAGCACAAGCGAAGTCGTATTGACAAACACACAGCCAAAGAATAAAAATATTAAAGGTGTTTATGTTATCGAGAAGAGTGGCTCCGCTAATACTTATAATATTGGAACCTCAACAGGGGTTTATGATATTGCTAGTGGGGAGGCTATTACAGCAAATCTTGCACAATTTGTTTCACTCAACCAACCATCTTTAGTAACGCGGACGCTTTATGTCAAAGCAGGTGCAGCTACTTTAGATTTTATCTTAGAATATGAGGAGATTTAATCATGCCAGATAAACAAAATTTAATATCGAGAATGCAATTCCCTGAAATTACTACACCAACGGCACTAACCGACCACTGGGCATACTATGGCAAAGCTGATAACAAACCTTACTTCCAAGATGGTGCTGGGGTAGAACACGAAATCAGCTTACAGGGTTCTGATTATGGTGAAATGTACATTGCCAATAATGCTTCTGCTACAGCGTGTGCATCGGCTACAACATGGTACGAAGTAAGCGCAGGTTTTACAACTGGTGTAGTTGAGGGAGTTACTTTTGACACGAACAAACTTGTTGCCCCACACACAGGTCTTTACAGAGTTATGTGGGCAGCATCTTCAAGTGCCGCTACAATAAATGATATTTTCCAAATCGGTATATCCATAGATGATGCGACACCAATGGATAAAACTATCATTAGGCGTAAATATGGTAACATAGATGTAGGTGCAAGTTCTGGAATGTCGATATTAAGTCTCACAGGGGGGCAGTATGTGAAGCTGGAAGTGTACAATGAGACAGCAGGTAGAAACATAACTATCAGCTGGTGTAATATGCAGTTGGTGAAGATTTAATATTGGTTCAAGATTAGTGACAACAAAATAAAGGAAGAAGTTAATGATAGCATATAAGGAACTAAAATGATATACGAATTAAAACAAATAAAAAGCATTGACGGAGTTGAACCTTGTACACATTTTGAATTGGCGTATGAGTTAAACGAATTTAAAGCCGTTGGAACTTATGGGTTTATGGTTCCAGCAACTGAAACAGAAGCAGAGTCTTTTATGGGACTTTATGGTTCAGCGACTTGTGAGTATGCTGATATGATTATTCCTGAAATAGTGAAGCCTACATCCGCAAACACAATCGCAGAAATCAAAGCCTATCTTGACTCAATGGGTACGAGTTATGTAGGCGTAACGGCGAAAGCTGATTTGTTGGCGTTATGCTAAGTTTACTCCGCCGTTTCTTTGTAGCCTCGACACTTAGCAATTACTATTTAGCCGCTCACATCCTCTTTGGGGGTGTGGGCGTTCTGGTAATGAAGCCGTTTTTATCTGTTTTGGTAATTTGGCAAGTAGTCTTTGCTTTGACGATAGGTTGGGAGCTGATAGAGTTTCTTTACTATTCGCACACGTACGGGGATGAATGGTGGAAAGAATACGGTTCAGAATTTAACGCAATCTCAGACGCAATGGGTGATTGTTATTGGGTGTATTTTGTGACATGGATAATACTAAGCTAAAAGGAAATATTGTGGAATCACTAGACAGGTTGTATGCACGGTTTGATAAATTTGAAGACAAGCTAAATACTAATATTAAAGATGGAGCGGGATTTAACGCTAGAATTGAAACGACACTAAATCAAATATTGAATCAAGTTGAAAAAACTAATGGTCGTGTAACATTTTCAGAAAAAGAGATAACAGAGATAAAAAGGCAACGTGCTTACGCAAAAGGTAAGATGGCTTCAATTAGTTTTGGGGTTGCTTTTGTAGTTTCAATAATTGTCGCATTTATTAAGGCAAAAATATTATGAAATGGTTCAAAGATTTTAATTCATCATCAAAGAAAGCATTCCTTTTGTTGTACCCATACATAGGCCTTGCTATTGCATTGAAGATGAATGACGTGGCTATTGTGTTGGCTGGGTTAGCTGGTGCAATGGTAGGCATTAAAACAGTCGGACAACACTTCGGAAAAAATGAAAACAAGTAACTTCATAATATTATTACTCTTTGTCGCTTTTGTAGGCGGTGCATATTATAGTGGGCGCAAGTCTGTTATAATCCCACCATGCCCTGAGCCTGAGATTGAAATAAAATGGCTGACAAAATATGATACGATTAAACCACCACCCAAGACTATCTATGTCCCTGTTCATGATACGATTCTAGTCAAAGGTGTGGACACGATAAAAACACTCTTCGCCAAATTAGACACAATGCTCTATACAGGCGATTCATTAAGCCTGACATACCTGTATACCCCTAGCTCATTCGACTTAGGATTCTGGCCGTCTGTGGACTCAATACCATATATTGTACAGACTTATCATGACACAGTTACGATTCAAGGACCATTAAGTTGGTATAATGACCCTCTCAAAACCTCTCCGCTTGCTATGCTAGGTGGAATACTATTAGGATTGAAATTACGATGAAAATCTCAGCACACTTTGACGAAGAAGAGTTTATGTGCACATGCGGATGCGGTGAATATTCCATGTCTGCATTATTTATTGAAAAACTAGAGAAAGCACGGTACTTAGCGAACATCCCTTTTAGTATCAATAGTGGGAAACGATGCGAGGCTCATAATCTCGCTATTGGTGGCAAGAAACAATCCGACCATTTGGTTGGTAAAGCAGCAGATATTTCATGCACGACAGCACACGGTAAGTTTATTATTTTAGGAGCATTATTTCAGGCTGGTTTCAAAAGGATTGGAGTTTACAAAAACTTCATCCATGCTGGCCACAATTTAGACAACGCTCAAGAAGTTGTTTGGTAAAAAACAAAGGTAAGGAAAAACACTATGA
>FLOH01001534.1_pt1 | contig 28582 bp, 24 predicted proteins | sample 756751 | NCBI WGS metagenome assembly FLOH01 (sample SAMEA4026879, study PRJEB14308) | marine metagenome | biome: coastal water; material: water | depth 74 m
GAAGATTGATGTCTTCCATCGGAACGATCTGCGCCTTGCCACCACCGGCGGCTCCGCCTTTCATGCCAAACACCGGGCCAAGGGACGGCTCACGCAGACACACCATGACGCGTTTGCCAATATGACTCAAACCATCAGCCAAACCCACACTGGTGGTCGTTTTGCCCTCGCCAGGAGGAGTCGGGCTAATCGCGGTGACTAGCACGAGATGCGCATTCGAATTTTCCGGCAAGTCAGCGAGATAGGACAAATGCACTTTTGCCTTGTAGTGCCCATACGGTTCGATACTTTCGAGTGGGATCCCCAATGTTGACGCGACATCGCCAATTGGCTTCATAGTTGCAGCCTGGGCGATTTCAATATCAGAGAGCATCTGTAGATCCTTCGGGTTGGAGGGTATGTGCCAGGTTACGATTTTGCGGCTTGAATCTCTTGTAGGACCATGGGCAACACTTGGTTCACGTCGCCGACAATGATGTAGTCGGCATGATTCATGATCGTTGCGTCTGGATCGGTATTGATTGCTACGAGTGTCTTGCTGTTTTTACATCCCGCAAGGTGTTGGGTCGCTCCACTGATGCCGCAGGCGAGATAAAGATCAGGGGCGACTTTTGTTCCCGTCTGTCCGACCTGTTCGGAATGCGGGCGCCAGCCGGCACTGGTTACTACTCTCGTGCAACCGACCGTGCCGCCGAGGGCGGCCGCGATGCTTTCAAGAATTCCGAACCCGTCTGGCCCACCCATGCCGCGGCCACCAGAAATGATAACTTTTGCTTCAGGCAAAGTGACTCCGCCGGTTGACGCCCCGACCCGGTTGATGACCTGGACGGCTAAATCGTCTTGGCTCACAGCGGCTGTGAAATCCGTGATGGCTCCATCCGCCGGCGCGGTGGTCGCTTCTGTACTGTGCGGGAAAACGGTCGCAATTAGCACGTCGGCCGCTTCGGCGTTGACGTCCACCTCCTCATGCAGATTACCGGCCCAACGTGCTCGAACGATCTTGTGCGGAGCGCCGATAGCGATGCTGTAGCAATCGGCAACGAATGGACGATCAGTAATTGCTGCCACGTGCGCGAGCACCTCGTTGCCGCGCGGGCTACTGGCAGCGATTAGTGCCTGCGCGCCCGTGGAGCCCAACAGGGCCACCAAGGCTCTTGCTGCAGCGAGCGGTGCGTAATCGGAGTAATCCGAGAGTCCGGCGACGTGGACCACGTGTGCCCCATACTCGCCGAGCTCTGCGGCTGCAGTGGAAGCGTTCAGTCCAGCTGAACTACCACCGATGAGCACCGCGTGGACATCAGGATCGATATCGCGTGCGAATGTCAGCGCTTGGAACGTCAGGGGCTCGATCACCCCGCGATCGTGATCTGCATATACCAAAATCATTACATGACCCCAATCTGCTTGAAAACTTCAACGAGCGCTTTCGCTCCTTGTTGACCCGAACCAAGATTTATCGCACCTTTGTCAGCTGATTGTGGAACCCGCAGCGAAGTGCGAATCGTGGTTGGCTCAGGAATAGCGATGCTGAGCCTGTCAACTGGTTTTTTCCGCGCCTTGATCCGACCAGGCACCGACGGGTAGCGGGGAATGTTGAGACCGTCCAACACCGAGATCACGGCGGGTAGTTGAACTTCGTAGACCTCTCGGATTGCCCCAACTGCGCGCTCGCAAGTCGCCTTATTGTCGGTGATGTCAAGTCCTTTGACGTTTGTGACTACCGGGCGTCCCAGGGCGTGGGCAATCCGGATACCAGTTTGGTATCCGCCCGAGTCTGCACTTTCGGTACCGAGCAGAACAAGATCGAAATCCGTTGTGTCTTGATCGATTGCTTGGGCAAGCACCGCGGCGGTGGCCTGTGAATCAATCTCGGTTCCTTCCGTCTCAATCAGCACGGCACGGTCTGCACCAATGGCGAGCTGTTCACGCAGTTGCTCCTCGGCTTGTGCTGACCCCACCGAGAACAGCGTGATGCTCCCCCCGTGCACCTCAATGAGACGTACGGCGGCTTCAACGGCATTTTCTTCGTGGGGGCTCAAGGTTGCACCAATCCGGGAGGTGTCTATTGCCATTGCATCATCGGTGAGTATGAAAGTGCTGCCCACAAGCGGCACTCTCTTCACACATACTGCGATCTCCATTGAAATTTCTCCTAGCTAGTTGTGAATTGGACTAGGAACGAACGCGCTCGTTCTCTGGATCAAAGAGTGGCTTGCTGCCGACGAGGGCAACGGTGCAGGGCAATCGATCGCCCATGTATTCGATTGCGAGTTCCTGACCAACCTTTGCATACTCAGGTGGGAGGTAGGACATAACCAAGTGCTTGCCCAATGAGGGGGCCGAGCCGGCACTGTTGGCAAATGAGCGTCGCCCTTTCGAATCGATCAGCAGCTCACCCTCACGAGTAACAATCGGTTCCCAGCCAAGTGGGTAGCGCTTCTCGCCGGTCGAAGACGTATGGTCATCGATAAATAGGGAGCACAGAATCGCTATCGGTTCTTCTGAGCGATGCTTAACGTAGGCCTGTTTACCAACGAAGTCCTGAGCCTTGACCTTGGGAAAAACCATGCCGGCCTCAACCATGTTGTAACTGGTTTCGAGTTCATTGCCATAGGCACGGTAGCTTTTTTCCAAACGCCCAGTCCCGGCCGTAGCCCCAGAACCAGCTGCAATCAGACCGTGGACAGCTCCCGCTTCCCAAATCATGTCCCACAGCGCCACCGCGGTTTCGACGGGCAGGTACAGCTCCCAACCGAGTTCACCCACATAGGAAATCCGCGAGGCTAGAACCCGAAGATTCCCAATTTCAATGAGTCGGTTACTTGCGAAAGGGAATCCCTCATTGCTGACATCGTCGGTAGTGATTGACTCCAAGACCTTACGAGCGTTGGGTCCCCACAGGCCGATTGTCGCCATACCGGATGTGAGATCGGAGATATGTGCGGTGCCATCTGCTGGAAGATTGTTTGCAAAAGCTTTTTTATCCGCCATTCCGTGCGCACCACCGGTGACAACTCGGAAGTGGTTCTTACCCAGACGCATTACCGTGAGGTCAGCCTTGAATCCACCGTTTGGCGCGAGAACTGGCGTGTAGATGGTCTTGCCGACTGCAACGTCCATTTGACGCACGACACTGTGTTGGACGACATCGAGAGCCTTGGGACCGGTGACATCGAATACAACGAAGGCGGTGAGGTCAGCAATTGCGCAAGTTTCACGTATTTGCAGGTGCTCTGCGTTAATGATTGGGGACCACCAACGCGATTCCCATTCGGCGGTGCGTGGCATTACCGCGTCCCCGAACTTGGCAACAAGGGGAGCATTTGCCTCGTACCATTGAGGGCGTTCCATACCGCCCGCTTCAAAGAAGAATGCTCCGAGGGCTTTTTCGCGTTCATACAGAGGTGAGACGCGAATGCCGCGCAGAGATTCCCATTGCTCTGATGGATGAACGATTCCGTACATCTTGTTGAACCCTTCAGCGCACCGGGCCTGAATGTATTCGTGGCTGAACTGGAAGTCCTGAAAGCGGGAGTACTCCTCGCCATGCCAGTCAATCTCAGAGACACCCAGAACCATGTCTTCCGCCATTGCGCGACCAACCCCTGGCCCTTCCTTAATCCATACTCCCGAAGCCGACCACAGGCCTTTGACAGTGGGCGCTTCACCCAGGATGGGCATGCCATCGGGGATGAGAGAGAGCAGACCATTAATCGCATACTTCTCGCCGATTGACTCGTCCCCAACAATTTCAGGCATGAGCTCAAGTGCGTGCTCATCTTGTAGATCAAAGTCCTCTTGGGTGAACGGAAATTCCGTGGGGGAGAGCGCCGCTTCGGCGTTGCTCGGGATGTCCTCCACCTTGTACAAGATCGGGCGGTGAGCATAAGAACCAATCTCAAGACCCGTGCCATGTTGGCGCTCATACATATTCGAATCCATATCGCGCACTACCGGGTATTCAATATCCGACTTGGCATCGAGGAACATCGGAACCGGCCCGATGTCCTTCATTTGGTGCACGGCCGGAGTCAAGGGAATAGAAGTCCCGGTCATGGCCGCAAGTTTGGGCCCCCAACATCCGGTTGCAATCACAACGTAATCACATTCGATCGCACCATTGTCCGTGACGACGCTTTTGATCCGATCATCTTCAACGACAATGTCGAGCACCTCAGTGTTAGCACTCACTGTGAGAGCACCCTTTTCGATTGCGTCTTCACGCATCAGTGTTCCCATGCGGAGCGAGTCAACAACTCCGGCGGAAGTGGTTTGGAAGCCACCGAGAATAATTGTCTCGTCGATGTAAGGGACAATTGCTTTGATTTCCTCAGGTGTGAGCAATGAAGAGTGATCAATGCCGAATGCGCGAGCCGACTGCAACCTTCGGTGAAATTCCTGCATGCGCTCTGGGGTGCGCGCCACTTCAATACCGCCAGATTCCACGAATACACCAAACTCCTTGTATTGGCGCATGCTGTCGAGGGTTAGCTCTGATATTTCCTTGGAGTGGTCAACGGGAAAAATGAAGTTTGACGCGTGTCCGGTCGATCCGCCGGGGTTAGGCAATGGTCCTTTGTCAACCTGAACAATGTCTTTCCAACCGAGCTTTGCCAAATGATAGACAACAGAGTTTCCCACGATTCCTGCGCCGATTACTACTACCTTGGCCTTTGATGGCAGTGCACTCATTTTATTTCCTTTACTGGTTCGGTTTCATTGGGTGTGTGCTTTAGGTATTACAGAGCCTTGCGCATTTCGTCTTCAAAATCATTAATGTGACTGGTCATAACTTTTACTGCAAGGTCAACATGTGAATCCCGAATGGCGGAAAGCAACTCTGAGTGTTGTTCAACAGCTTCACCCAGGTTTGCAACATTGTCCAAAGCTAGGAACCAAATGCGAAGAGCGTGGGTGTAGTACCGGTTCAGATCAGAGATCAAAAATGAATTGTGTGTTGCTGCGTACACCTGATGATGAATTCGTTCATCAAGATCAATCAGAGTCCGAATATCCATTGTCTTGTGCTCTCGGATTTCAGCGAGCAGCTGGTCGATCGCGGCGACGTCGCCATCGTCACGTTTTTCGGCGGCAACACCTGCAGCAAAGGGTTCGAGAACGGAACGCACTTCGCTGAGTGCCCGCAGGTCGCGAACGTCAATCCCAGCCACGAACATCCCGCGCCGAGGATAGACATCGACGAGATGGTCAGTTGCCAAAGTTCGCAGTGCCTCGCGGATGGGCGTGCGGCCCAAGCCAAGGGAATTTTGTAGCTCAGATTCCGATAACACTGCACCCGGGGGCAATTCTGCGGTAACAATTAGGCGGCGAATACTGTGATACGCCTGACTAGCCAAGGAATCGCTCATCCGCTTATGATATATCAGAACTTGTCCCACTTATATCCCATTCCTGAAATTAGTTTTAGTGGCTTAAGTTGGAAAGGCCAGCTCATCGACGAACCGATCATTGAAATCGGTGCGATCGGAGAGCTCCAAATAGGCGATTTCGCGCAGTAACGCGGTGGCACCATTGCGCTCCGGGCCAGAAAGGAGGACCATTTTGGCCCCTTCTCCGGCCACATTTCCGGCGCTGATCACTCGTAGAGCCGGAATTTTGGGTACTAAGCCGATCGCGATGGCGTTTTTGGCCGAAAGATAAGTGCCGAAGGATCCGGCGAGTAAAACTTGAGCGATATCTTCCTCGGCGATTTCCAATTCCTCGAGAAGCATCTTCCAACCGGTAGAAATCGCGGCCTTCGCAAACTGGAGCTCGCGTACATCTCGCTGCGAGATAAACACTCCCGCCTCATTGTTGTGATCAAATGAGAGGATGAATGCGCGTTGCTGATCAATTGTGACCATTCGGTGTGCGAGCGCGGGCCACTTGTCCTTAATGGCCTCATCGGTCATAAAACGGCCGGAAGGGTCGGCGATCCCCATTCGGGCCAGTTCCGCGACCGCATCGACCAGGCCCGAGCCGCAGAGTCCAATTGGATCGGCGTCTTCAATCACCTGAATCAGGACATCGGTGTCGGTAAGTGTGACTACTTCAATCGCACCCGCTGCTGCCCGCATTCCGCACCGAATCGATGCGGCCTCGAACGCCGGCCCAGCGGGAGCGGCTGTTGCGATCAGTCTCTCTCCATCTCCAAGGATGATTTCACAGTTGGTACCGATATCAATAAACAGTCGAATTCGTTTGTCTCGGTCCATTCCTGTGGCCAACGCCCCGGAAATAATGTCTCCACCCACGTAAGCACCGAGGGCAGGGAAGAGATACGCGCGAGCGCGAGGGTGCAACAAGACGCCAAGTTCGTTGGCCAAAAAAGTGGGGTAGCTCCCGGTTGCCAAGATGAAGGGGGCGACGCCAAGGGGCTCAGGGTCGATTCCTAGGGCGATTTGCACCATCGTCGCATTTCCGGCGATCGCGATTTCAAACACTTCTTCAGGGTCGATTCCAGCTTGCACACACACTTCGTTGGTGAGTTCACCCAGGGTCGCATGTGCCAGCTCTTGTAGCTTGTCCAATGCATTTTCGTCGAGCATGGTGGCACTGATTCGGCTGATCACATCAGCGCCGAATGGCTGCTGCTTGTTGAGCATAGAGGCGACCGCCAACGGGGTTCCGGTTGACAGATCCATCAGTGAGGCCACCACCGTGGTGGTTCCCAGATCGTAGGCGATCGCGTAAAGCGCCGACGTAGTGTCGCCCGGCTCAATGGCAACCAACATATCGGCTACGACTATGCAGGTGACTTTGTAGTCTGAACCGCGCAACACCTTAGGTAATTCCTTAATCAGTTGCGGGTCGATGTTTACGGTGAGGTCATCGATCTCGTCAAGGACGCGCCGCAAGTCGGAGCGTTGATCCGTCAACGAAGGCTCTATCACCTCAATAAAGCGCTTAATAACCGACGGTCGCAGAATCACTTGGCGCCCCACGCCCACAGTGGAAGCCTTCGGTCGAGTGGTCATTGGAGGAATGCGCACTTTAATTGAGTTCGTTGCAGGGGATACACAGGCCAGGCGCCAACCAGCATCGAGGTCTTCCTGTTTAAAAGCGCGCGAATCTAGGTTGGTGACCGGGACACTTCCTTCTAGGATTTGGACCTTGCATTTTTTACATGTCCCATGTCCGCCACACGTTGAGTCGATGGCTAAGCCATTCCAGCTTGCGGCATCAAACACCGAGACACCAGAGGGGACGCGGACGGTTTTCTCACTGGGTTCGAAACTGATGTCTACCCGCGCGAGCGGCGAATCTATTTCAGCGCTATCGGACACCTCATCCAAGGAGCCGAAAGGGGCGAAGGAGTTAGTCACTGCGGCAGCCTCTCGAACTCTGCGAATTCCCGTGCATTGCCACGCCCGCTAACTGGCTGTCGCGATTTTGGCCCGGTGTTCCGCAATCCAATTTGCGCCCCATTCATCATTGCCCTTCATCAGGTCTGCTGCTCGAACCGCGGTCACAATTTGGTCAGTTCGGGAATCCATGATCGCGCTGGTGAGACCGGACTGCATGGCCATCGGGATAAAAACGGAGTTCAAAGTGTGTCGATCCGGCATGCCGAAGGACACATTGGATGCGCCCAGGGTCGTGTTGAGGTCGTATTTCTCCCGGATCATTTGGATTGTTTCCAAAGTACGAACAACCATGGTTGAGTCCGCTCCGATGGGCATCGCGAGCGGATCGATGACAATATCTTCAATCGGAATCCCGTATTTGTCGGTCGCCGTACGAACAATGTGGTCAACAAGTTCGAGTCGTCGTTCCGGTGCGTCAGGGATTTCAAATTCGTCGTTAGGCAGAGCGATGATCGCGCCGCCGTATTTTTTGACTAGCGGAAAAATCATTTCCATCCGCTCGTCCTCCGCGGTGACCGAATTGATTAGCGCCTTTCCTTCATAGGCAGCCAACCCGGCCTCCAGGGCTTCGAACACGGAAGAGTCAATGCACAGGGGCAGGTCCGTGATGGATTGAATCAATTTGATCGCATTGGCGAGCATCTCAGGTTCGTCAACGAAGGGTGCACCCATATTGACGTCAAGCATGGTGGCTCCGCCAGCAATCTGGGCGTGCACATCAATTTCAACTGATGACAGATCACCTGCGCGCAACTGCTCCTGGAAAGCTTTGCGCCCGGTCGGGTTGATGCGCTCGCCAATTATGCAAAAGGGTTGGTCAGACCCAATGGTGACGGTCTTATTGGGCGAACTAACTACTGTATGCACTTGCATCCTCCTGTGGTTGCCGATTGTGTTCCTTGGGGCCGAGCCCTAATTCTTGTAGCACCCTTTGCAGGCTCCCGTCATGGCGGAAATCAGTGAAGTGGATGCCAGCAACACCGGGGAGCCCCAATGCGTGGATAACCTGTTCCTTCACTAATTGATAAGACTCTTCAGCCTGATCCTCGCTGTTGGCGACCCGATCGATTACTGCCTGAGGAACGCTAATTCCAGGTACTGAAGTATCCATAAAGCCAAGCGGGCGCGCGCTCTTGGTAAAAACTACGGTGGGCAGGAGCGCGGCGCGCTCGGAAACGCCATTGAGAACGCACCCTCTCATAAAGTTTTCTAGCATCTCGGGTTGGTAGCAGATCTGCAACTGGATAAATTTTGCACCAGCGTCGACCTTCTTCAGCGCACGATCTACGCGGTATTCCAGGGGAGGAGCCGTGGGGTTTTCAACGGCTCCAATAAACATGTGCGGTTCGTTTCGTAGTTTGCGTCCCGAGAGGTAATTGCCCTGTGAGATCCCGGTCATGACAGAGATCAACTGCGGGCCGTCTAGGTCAAATACGCGACGCGCTTCCTTTTCGTCGCCGGCTGTGACGTCGTCGCCGGTGAGTGCACAGAAATTTTCAACGCCAAACATACTCGCGCCAACCAAATCTGCCTGGATTGCAAGTCGATTTTTATCACGGCACACGATTTGCATGATTGGGTTCCCACCCAAGGTCTTTACCGCAATAGCCATGGCGGTGTTACTGGCGTGTGCATGTGCTGCCGGGTTATCGGTGATGTTGATTCCATCAATATATGGCGTGAGCCCTGCCAGTTCCTGTTCGACGATGCCCAAATCCCCACCGTCAAATGAGCGTAATTCTGCAGTCACCACAGGCCGCGCCCGGCTTAGGCACAACTCCTCAAACAAATTAGTGCTCTGGGGATCAATATTTCTTGGCTCAATGGTCATGGCGCTCTTCTCCGGGATCCCATCCGGCTGGAGTCTGCCGGTCCTTGCCATTAATTAGGTTGATCCACGACGAGTCACCCTGTAATGCGTTGTTTACAGGTGGCCGCAAATGATTGAACTCCTCGCGCCATTTCTTGGGGATTAATGGCATATGTTGACTGCGGTCATGTGCCTTAACCCAGACACATGGCATCTCGGGAACGACTTCGCAGTTGCCATCAGGTCGAACCCCTCCACACGGACCGTTGCGCAGAGTCTTCGGGCAAGTCATGGGGCAAGTCATACCGGTTGAATGGAGAACGCACTGCCCACACATCCGACAGTCCCAGACTGGCTTTTTTACCGCATGTTCGATCAAGGGAAGTAGCTTCGGCATAGAGATTAAACCTTTGCTAGGGCGCGTCGTTCGGCAATAAGTTTCTTTGCCAGTCGAACAGCCGTAGCCGCATCTGCAGCGTAGGCGTCAGCTCCGCACGCGTCGGCATACTCGCGGGTAACAGGCGCTCCACCAACCATAACGATTACTTGTTCGCGCAGACCCGCTTTTGTGATGTTGTGGATATTGACTTTGAACATGGGCATTGTGGTGGTGAGAAACGCACTCATGCCCACAATATCGGGCTTATGTTCTTCGATGGCGGCGACAAATTTCTCTGGCGGTACTTGGACACCCAGATCAATTACGTGGAAACCAGCCCCTTCTAACATAATATTGACCAGGTTTTTACCAATGTCGTGAACGTCCCCCTTGACGGTGCCCATGAGGAATGTTCCCACAGTTTGCACCCCAGTTTCAGCGAGCAAGGGGCGCAAAATGTCCAGGGCACCACTCATCGCGCGGCCAGCAATCAGCATTTCCGGAACAAAATAGTCGCCACGTTCGAAGCGCGCACCCACCTCTTCCAAGGAGGGGATCAGTGCCTCAAACAGGATCGGTTCTGGGCCTAGCCCGTCCGCCAGCCCCTGATTCGTTAACTCAAGGACGGCGGGACCGTTCCCCACCATAACCTCTTCGTACAGGCCTTTCAGGATTTCTTCGTGCGTCATGCTGCGCCCACCTTTCGATCTGACGTGGAGTGTTCCTTGAGTGTGTTGTGCTGTCCTGCGTAACCGAGTTGCTGTGAAATTAGGATTCCTTGTCGAGCAATGAGAGCGCCAATTACCTCTACCCGGTCATTGTTCAATCGCATGGTGGGACCGGAAACGCTGAGAGCTGCCACCACATGGCCGTCGGCACCGAATATGGGCGCACCAATCGCCGTGAGACCGACTTCCAATTCCGAGTCTGAGAGGGCCCAGCCACGTGCCCGTACCTTTTTAAGATCCCTTTCAAGGGCAGCCCTGTTCGTGATTGACTTCGCAGTGCGCTTTTTGAGCCTCCCCGTGGTCGCGGCATTTCCGAAAGCCAAAAAGGCTTTACCCACCGCGGAACAATGGGTGGGCACTGAAAGTCCCACCCAGTTCACATTTCCCATCAGGTACTTGCTATCAAGCTGGGAGATCTGCTGTACTTCATCGCCCACGAGGATTGCCAAGTTAATCGCTTCCCTAGTTTCCCGGCTCAAGAGCTCCATGGCTTCCTGGGACTGCGCGATTAAGTCCTCTTCCGGGCCAGTTGAGTGCGAGAACCGCGTGATCATGGGGCCGGCGCAGTACAAATTTTCTTCATTTTTGGCTATTAGGTGGTTGTCCTCCAAGCTGGCGAGGAGCCGCGAGGCGGTGCTTCGTGCCAGTCCGGTGGTTTCCATTATTTGCGTGAAACTTGGGGAATTTTCCGACTCCAAGATGAGAGCCAGGATACTCGCCGCGCGGTCAATTGACTGGATGCTCGATCCCATGACTCCCTTTCGTGATTGTTGTCCCGGGCCCTCTGATTTAGATGCTACACGATAAATGGTAAATATGTTCCATATTGTGGAACTTGTGTTCCATTTATACTACTATAGACACTGACCACAACAAGGGGCCTGCTAAAAGATTGGGAAAATCATGCTGCAAAATGAGTTACCGCGCTTTGAGATCCTTTCACCAGAGTCAATGGCGACGTTGGACAGAGGCTGGCGTCGAATCGTGTCCGAGATCGGTGTGGAGTTCCTCTCAGAAGAGGCCCACGAGCTGTTCCGCCAAGCGGGGCAACGGGTCGAGGAAAACATCGTCTATTTTGACCCTGAATTTCTCCTTGAGCAATTGAAACTGGTCCCCGAACAGTTCGAAATGCAGGCCCGAAACCCGGCGAACAACGTGACTATTGGCGGAAAGAATATGGTGTTCTCCAGTGTGTATGGGGCGCCTTTCGTGCGGGATGGGGACGTGCGCCGTGATGGAACCCTCGTTGACTTCCAGAATTTTTGCAGATTGGCACAAAGTTTTTCAGCAATGGACAGCGTGGGTGGGGTCGTTGTGGAACCCAATGATGCATCCCTTGACTCACGTCACCTTGACATGGTTTTCAATGCATTCACTTTGACGGACAAATTTATTATGGGCAACGTTGTGACGGGCGAAAATGCAGCCGACACGATTGCCATGGCCGAAATCGTGTTGGGTGGCCGCAAGTCAATCGAAGAAAAACCATTTGGATACTCGTTGATCAACTGCAACTCTCCACTTCGCTGGGATGACCGGATGCTCGATTCGCTATTTGTCTATTGTCGGGCTAAGCAGCCGGTGATCGTGACGCCATTCCTGCTCATGGGAGCGATGTCGCCGGTGTCCATCGCGGCTACTCTGGCACAACAAATGGCTGAAGCCTTTTCCGGGATTGCGCTCACCCAGTTGATTCGTCCCGGGACTCCGGTGATCATGGGTTCATTCTTGTCCAATATCGATATGAAGACGGGTTCCCCGCAATTTGGTACCCCAGAGTCGGCGGTGGGCCAATACTGCATTGGGCAAATTGCACGTGCGTACAAGATGCCGTTCAGATCCGGTGGCGGGCTTAACGCTTCACAGATGCCCGATGCCCAGGCTGCCTACGAAAGTGTAATGACTTTGATGCCAACATTCCTAGCCGGCGCAAATGTGGTGCTGCATTCGGCCGGCTGGCTCGAGGGAGGACTCGTGTCATGCTTTGAGAAGTACATCATCGACATGCAGATTCTTGAGCAGCTTGTTGCCGAGTTCCAGCCAATTGAATTTACTGACGATGATCTGGCTTTCGATGCCCATGACGAAGTACGTCACGGCGGACACTTCCTTGGAGCAGCGCACACGATGGACAATTTCCGTGATTGCTTCTATCGGCCTTGGCTGTCCAGTTCCGACAATTTCGAGCGATGGACCCGCAACGGTTCAATCGACACAGCGGGACGTGCTCGTGCCATCTATTTGGATACCCTTGACAAGTACGAGGAGCCACCCATGGATGAAGCCATCAAGGCCGAGTTGGTTGAATACGTTGCCAAGCGCCGGGTTGAGCTAGACGGCTGACCCCTGAAAATGCGGCACAAAAGTGGATCTCTTCCCAAGATGATGTTGTGGCTGGCTGGGGTAGGTAGCAATCAAGTTCCACGCTGCGGGAGGCGAGAAACTTTCGGCTCCCGGAGTTTCTCTTGGAACTATCCCTTAATTGAGTCATCTGCGATACTGCGCAGGTGAGCGAATCAAATCCTGGCCAAGATGGTGACGTGGGCTTTGAGCTTGAGCAGAGGCAAGGCCTTCAAAGGGTCTCTTCTCTTTCCACCGAATTACAAGATGTCACTGAGGTTGAGTACCGCCAGATCCGACTCGAACGGGTAGTCCTTGCTGGGGTGTGGACCACCGGAACCGTTGCCCAGGCGCAGCGCTCATTACGTGAGCTCGCTCAATTAGCAGAGACCGCTGGCTCTAAAGTTGTTGACGGGGTGATCCAGCGTCGTGACGCTCCTGACCCTGCCACCTACTTGGGTTCAGGAAAGGTCAAGGAACTCGCTCTGATCGTGGCCGACACGGGGGCTGACACGGTCATTTGCGATGGTGAATTGTCACCCGGCCAGCTCCGGCAATTGGAAGGCATTGTCAAGGTCAAAGTGGTTGATCGCACCTGGCTGATCTTGGACATTTTCGCCCAGCATGCCCGCAGTCGTGAAGGTAAAGCCCAGGTTTCCCTTGCGCAAATGCAGTACCTTTTGCCGCGACTGCGCGGATGGGGTGAGTCACTGAGTCGTCAGGCCGGCGGTCACGCAGGAGGTGCCAGTGGGGGACTGGGAACTCGGGGCCCAGGTGAGACGAAAATTGAAACGGATCGACGGCGAATCAGAGCCCAGATGACGAAGTTGCGCAGAGAACTCAAAGCACTCGAGGCAACCCGCAAAACCCAGCGTGCTGCACGGGAGGCCTCAGGGATTGCAACTGTGGCTCTGGCGGGCTACACCAATGCCGGCAAGTCAAGTGTGCTCAATGCACTGACTGGAGCCGGAGTACTTGTCCAGGATGCCTTGTTCGCCACCCTAGATCCCACTGTGCGAAAGATGAGGGCTCCTAGTGGCAAAGAGCTCACGATCGCTGACACCGTGGGTTTTGTGCGCCACTTGCCCCATGATCTTGTGGAAGCGTTCAGGTCCACTTTGACAGAGGTTCAGGAAGCGACCTTGATCGTTCACGTTGTTGATGGGTGTGATGAGGATCCCTTGGGGCAGATATCCGCGGTGCGGGAAGTGCTCAACGAAATTGGCGCAGGCGAGATCCCAGAATTGATTGCGATAAACAAGAGCGATATCGCCGATCCCATGGATATCGTGGCGATTCAGGGAGCCTTCCCTGAATCGATTGTTGTTAGTGCCCACACTGGGGCGGGCCTTGACGAACTTCTGGCGCGAATTGATACAGAACTGCCACAAACTCTGGTTGCTATTGATGTCACAATTCCTTACAGCCGTGGGGATCTAATTTCGCGGATTCACGAATCGGGCGAGCAAGTCAATATTGCTCACGTTGACACCGGGAGTGACGTGAGCGCGTTGGTGCCGGCAGCACTAGCAGCAGATATTGCGCGCCAAGGGTTTTTGCGTGCCGGTTGATATTGACGCACAAGAGCTATTGCAGAGGGCGGTAGAAAGTTTCCATGGCACGAAGCGTTCTGGCCAACAACAAATGGTGCAGACGATCGTTGACGGTCTGGTCGCCGGTGGGCATCGGATAATTCAAGCGGGAACCGGCACGGGCAAGTCTCTCGGCTATCTCGTGCCTGCTGCCGCGCACGCACTCAGTGAAGGAGGAGGCGCGGTTGTAGTTTCAACCGCGACGATTGCATTGCAACGTCAGCTGATGGAGAAAGACTTGCCGTCGCTAGCTCAGGCCATATTAGAAGAGTATGGCCTCACGCTGACCTACGCTGTACTTAAAGGGCGAAACAATTATGTCTGTCTACAAAAACTGCATTCAGCAATCCCCGATCCTGAAGGGGAGGCGCTTTTTGAGGTGAGTCGTGGGGCGCTTGGTGACCAAGCGGTTGCGGTACGAGCGTGGGCCAATGAAACCGATACTGGCGATAAAGACGATTTCGGTGACGACATCGACCCCCGTGTCTGGAGAAGCTTCTCTGTCAATCGGCGCGAATGTGTGGGTGAGTCACAGTGTGCGTTTGGCGAGGATTGCTTTACCGCGAAGCACAGACTGCAGGCCCAAGCGGCACATATTGTGGTAACCAATCACGCCCTGTTGGCGATCGACGTCGTTGAGGGTATCCCAATTCTGCCCGAACATGACATTGTCGTGATCGACGAAGGACACGAAATAGTTGATCGGGCAACGGGCGCGATCACGATTGAACTAAATGCCGCAGGAGTTGAGCGCGCCGTCTCACGGCTGGGATCACAGGTGAGTGATCGCACAATGGACCTGTTGGTGGATGCGCAGAAAGCATTTGAAGACGCATTACTGGGGGCATCAGATCCAACAAGCGGCCTGACCCGGTTGGCGTTGTTGGATCCGCAATTGCTCTTGGCGTTGATTCTGATCCGAGATTCGAGCCAAGCGGGGGTGACCGAAATGTCAACCCAAAAAGGTGAGGATCCAGATATCGCGGCGCGAAATCAACGAGCCCGCGGTGGGCTTGAGGAGCTGCATGATTTTGCCGGGGCCTTAATTTCCCAAGGAAACGACTCGGTGCTGTGGATTGATCACGATGGCAAGCCGCCCACTCTCCATAGCGCTCCGCTCAGTGTTGCCCACATTTTGCGAGACAAATTGTTTGCCGAAAAATTTGCGGTGGTCACGAGCGCAACGCTTACCACCAGCGGGAACTTTGATGCAATCACGCAATCACTGGGCCTGGGGGCGGATGCACGCACGGAAACAGTGGATGTCGGTTCCCCTTTTGACTACCCCAAGCAGGGGATTCTTTATGTTGCCGCGGACCTGCCACCTCCGGGGCGTGAGGGACTGGACATGGCCGCGCTAGACGCAATGGGCGAGCTGGTAGAAGCTTCCGGTGGGCGAACTTTGATCTTGTGCTCAAGTTGGCGTGCAGTGGAAAAAGCCGCTGAGTATTTGCGGGTCCGGTGCGATACGCCATTACATATTCAACGAAAGGGTGAGTCCGTTTCGTTGTTAGTTGACCGGTTCACCACCGAGATCGAGTCGACCTTAGTTGGCACGCTGTCACTATGGCAGGGGGTTGATATCCCGGGTGATTCGTGCATTCAAGTAATTATTGACCGAATTCCGTTTCCACGTCCCGATGACCCGGTGATGTCCGCCCGCTCGTCACGGGTCGATGAAGCTGGCGGTTCCGGATTTCGCTCGGTAACGCTGCCACGCGCTGGACTCTTGCTCGCCCAGGCATCTGGGCGCTTGATCCGCAGTGGACAGGACCGGGGTGTCGTGAGTGTGTTGGATTCGCGGTTGGCGAATTCAGGCTATGGGGGTAGTTTGCGTAAAAGTATGCCGCCCATGTGGTTTACGAAAGATAAGTCTGTGGCCATCCGTGCACTTGTTCGTTTACGGGCTGAATCTGATCAACGAGTTGCTGGGCAATAGATCAATCACAGCTTGCGAAGTACCGACACGACTTTGCCCAGGATTTGCGCGTGATCACCTAAAATTGGTGAAAACGCTGGATTATGGGGCATGAGCCACACGTGACCATCGCGTTGTGTGAAAGTTTTTACGGTCGCTTCGTCGTCGAGTAACGCGGCCACAATATCCCCGTTTTCACAGGTCGGCTGTTGACGAATAACGACCCAATCTCCATCGCAAATTGCCGCATCGACCATGGAGTCGCCCACGACTTTGAGGCTGAACAGTTCGCCTTCGCCTACTAGGTCTCGGGGGAGTGGGAAGGTGGCTTCGACAGATTGTTCGGCCAAAATTGGGCCACCGGCAGCAATGCGGCCGAGGACAGGAACATGTGCCAGCGTGTGGTCAGGGGGCGCTTGAACCTGTGGATCGTGATCCGTTGCTACAGGGGCGAGCACAAGCGCCCTTGGGCGATTTGGATCAATGCGTAGGTACCCGGCTCGTTGAAGGTTTTTCAATTGGTGCGCCACCGAACTTGGACTATTAAGACCTACCGAGTCGCCGATTTCGCGGACACTTGGCGGGTATCCGCGCTCCTGGGTGGTGATTCGAATCATGTCCAAAATTGCTCGTTGTCGATCGGTGAGTTCGCTGCGGGCTGGGTCATGGAGGTGCCTGATCACGGAGGTGGCACCGTCATTCTGAGGTTTTTGGATCCGGCCGGCCATTGCGACTCCCGTCAAATTGCGGTTGTTGTGCCAAGGACTCACCGGAACGGATGCAGATGTCAGTCCCTCCTGGTGAAGTCAGGTTAGCTCAAAACGCGACACGAATCAAACATATGTTCGAAATGTATTAGTCGTGTCGCGTTTCAGGTGCTATAAATCGTACACCTGTTCGAAATAATGAAAGGCTTCCCCATGAATACGCTAGATCCGACACCCGTTTCGATTGTCCTCACAACCCGAGGACGAGTAGTGCTAGGAATTGTTGTGACGTGTGCAGTTCTGTTTATGTGGGTCTTTTTCGGTAGTGGTACCGCCGATGCCGCTTCCGAATCAAATGAACCCGCTACCGAGGTGGTGGTCGTCCAGCCGGGTGAGAGCCTCTGGTCGATTTCCCAGAGTCTCAACCCTGGAGCTGATCCGCGGTCCCAGATCATGGGAATCCGGGAAATCAATGGGATTGGGGCCGAGCACGTATTTCCGGGCCAATCGTTGATTATCCCCATTTCAGGCTAGGCACTTGTCCGGCTTAGGGTGACGGCATGAAGTTGCGCACAAGAAAAGCTGGCGTGGGTGTGGTCCTGGGGTGCCTGTTGGCTGCTGGCTCGATGAGCCCGCCGCTTGGGGCAGCCCAGTCTGATCCCAGTTGGCGAACGGGGGGTGACTCGCGAGCATGTAGTGCGCCTATTTCGTTTGACAAAGTAAGCCCGCGGGCCCCGGGGGTGGGTAGAAGAGTCCTGGTCATCGGTGATTCGATCACCAGAAATTCACGCACGATCCTCACCAAAGCGTTAAGAAAGTCAGGCTGGAATCCCACGATCAGGTGCTTTGGGGGTAAGCGACTCGATTGGGGGATGTCGCAGATCCGCGACCAGCGCAGATGGAAGGGATTGCCCGAAACCGTGATAATAGCGTTGGGTACCAACGACATGAGGTGGATCGATAAGGCCACCACTAAAGCACGCATCGGCAAAATTTTGGACCAGCTGGGTCCGAAACGTTTAGTGCTGTGGATAAATCTTTATGGAAACAATGGTGACCGCTTCAGTAAATCTAAGCAGGCATGGTTCAACAAGACACTCGACAAAGCTGCCTCTGGGCGCCCGAACGTGCATGTGTTGCCGTGGGCCTCACGCGCAAAAGCGGTAGATATCCCTATGTCTGGCCCGATTCACTATACGTATAAAGGCCGGGTTCTGCGAACGAAACTCACTGTTTCTTACCTGAATCGGCTATTTGAGGAGACTCCTCCCGGCATTTAGCAACACGCCGGGCCAAATAGGTTGCATAACTCGTGCGGATACATTAAGTTCAGACCCCTAGATGTAGTAGTAAGACCTAGGCGCTTTGTCCACAGGTTGTGGTTTACAGGTTGTGGTTTAAGTGCACAGGTTGGTCGCAGATCATCCACAAGTAGTCCCCAGGGTGGTCGAACTAGTGTTTCGGGTGTTACGCAAGGGGACAAGGGTTCCGGTGTTGCTGTTGTGATTGGACCAGGAGAGGGGTCATTGCATGAAGTGTCCATTTTGCCGCCAAGAAGACTCACGGGTCGTTGATTCGCGCACGGTTGATGAAGGTTTGGCAATCCGTCGGCGTCGTGAGTGTGGGCACTGTGGTCGACGATTCACAACAGCGGAAGTTGCCGCCCTAGCTGTAGTAAAGCGCAGCGGTGTCAGCGAGCCATTTAATCGCAGCAAAGTTGTGAGTGGGGTGCGTAAGGCATGCCAGGGGAGGCCGGTATCAGATGATCATCTTGCACTACTTGCAGAGCGCGTCGAAGATTTTCTCCGCGCCACAGGAAATAGTGAAATCCCTGCCCAAGAGGTGGGACTCGCTATTTTGGCTCCCCTCCGCGAACTTGATGAAGTCGCCTACCTTCGCTTCGCTTCGGTCTATCGCTCCTTTGACACTCTCAACGATTTTGAGGCCGAAATTGCCCTCCTGCGGGCTGAAGGTGAGCCCACCGGCCGAGAACCGGACCGAGTCACAAGCGCCAATAACTGAGGTACCCGTACAAATAGCGACAAATACTTCCCAGGACCCGTCTCACACAGATATGACTGTGCGGGGCATCAAATCAAATGAGAAAGGCACGACCATGACACAGGCACCAGAAGCCCCGGCGATCACTCCCAAGGATGAGTTCGTCCACAACACGATTGCTGGCCCTGGGCTGCAAATGCAACGGTTGTTTACTACCGAGGGTATGCATCCGTATGACGAGGTGAATTGGGAACGCCGAGATGTTCTCCAAAATAATTGGCGAACCGGCGAAATCGTATTTGAACAACGCGGGGTGGAGTACCCAGATTTCTGGAGCGTTAACGCATCCACGATCGTCACGACAAAATATTTCCGGGGGGCGCTCGGCGCCGAAAATCGAGAGTGGAGTTTGAAGCAACTCATTGATCGAGTAGTGCTCACCTACACCAAGTCGGGTCGCGAGAATGGATATTTTCGAACCGATCAGGATGCGGAGATCTTTGAGCACGAACTGACGCACATGTTGCTGCACCAAGTATTCGCATTCAACTCCCCGGTGTGGTTCAACGTGGGGACGACGTCCCCGCAACAAGTCAGTGCCTGTTTCATCCTTAGCGTGGACGACACCATGGATTCGATTCTTAATTGGTACCGTGAAGAGGGCATGATTTTCAAAGGTGGATCAGGCGCGGGATTGAACCTGTCTCGGATTCGATCCAGCAAGGAGGTGCTGCGCTCATCCGGTGGAACAGCTTCGGGCCCAGTGTCATTTATGCGTGGGGCTGATGCCTCAGCAGGAACTATCAAATCAGGAGGGGCGACGCGTAGAGCTGCAAAAATGGTTGTGCTTGACGTGGACCACCCCGATATTGAAGAGTTCATTGAGACCAAGGTGCGCGAGGAAGACAAAATTCGGGTCCTGAGAGATGCCGGCTACGACATGGACTTAGGTGGTGCTGATATTTCCAGTGTTCAGTACCAAAATGCCAATAATTCGGTTCGAGTGTCTGACCTGTTTATGTCAGCGGTCGAAAATGGGGAGCCATTTGGCCTGACTTCACGAACCGATGGTCAGACCATTGAAACCGTTGATGCGGTCGGACTTTTCCACAAGATTACCGAGGCTGCTTGGGCTTGTGCTGATCCTGGTATTCAATACGATGACACGATTAATGATTGGCACACCAACCCCGAAACAGGTCGGATCAATGCTTCCAATCCGTGCTCTGAATACATGAGTCTTGATAACTCATCGTGCAACTTAGCGAGCCTGAACTTACTGAAGTTTCTGAAAGAAGATGACACATTTGATGCGGAGCGCTTTTCTAAAGCAGTTGAGTACGTCATTACAGCCATGGATATTTCAATCTGTTTTGCCGACTTCCCGACAGCGCCAATTGGTGACACGACCCGGCGATATCGCCAACTCGGAGTCGGCTACGCAAATCTCGGAGCCCTGCTTATGGCCACAAGCTTGCCCTACGATTCTGAGGCCGGCCGGGCATTCGCGGCGGGTATAACTTCGTTAATGAACGGAACCGCGTACAAGCGCAGTGCGGAGTTAGCCGGAATTGTTGGTCCTTATGAAGGTTATGCGCGCAATGAATATGCGCACAAGCGGGTGATGCGTAAGCATGCGGCAGCCAATGACAGCATCAGGCGTTTTAGTAATCTCGATGGCGATGTGACCGCGTTGGCGGTGAAGGCTTGGGAAGAGGCTTTAACGTTAGGTGAATCACACGGTTGGAGGAATGCGCAAGCGTCAGTATTAGCACCAACAGGAACAATTGGTTTCATGATGGACTGCGACACAACGGGTGTCGAGCCTGACTTCTCGCTGGTCAAGTTCAAGAAACTTGTTGGTGGCGGATCGATGCAAATCGTGAACCAAACCATTCCGCGTGCGCTTCGTAAGCTCGGATACGTTGAAGAAACAGTTGAAGCGATTATCGAATTTATTGGTGAAAACGGCCATGTCATTGATGCGCCAGGGCTGAAGCAGGAGCACTACGCCATTTTTGACACAGCGATGGGCGCGCGTTCGATTGCACCGATGGGTCACGTTCGCATGATGGCTGCGGTGCAGCCGTTCATCTCTGGTGCAATCAGCAAGACGGTAAATATGCCAGAGGATGCCACAGTTGTGGAAGTTGAGGAAATCTACTTCCAGGGTTGGAAAATGGGTATTAAGGCGCTTGCGATCTACCGAGATAATTGCAAGGTGGGACAACCACTCAGTGATGCAAAGGCAAAGACAACTAACAATCCGGTGGAAGAGGTCGTTGTCGGTGTGAACCCGGTTCGTCGCAGGCTTCCGAAGTCGCGCCCGAGTCAGACGACTTCTTTCTCTGTTGCCGGGGCTGAGGGCTACATGACTGCGGGAAGTTACGACGATGGTCAACTCGGCGAGGTGTTCCTTAAACTTGGCAAACAAGGATCAACTTTGGCCGGGGTAATGGATGCTTTCTCCATTGCGATAAGCATTGCATTGCAATATGGCGTACCGCTTGAGGCATTCGTTAACAAGTTCGTCAATATGCGCTTTGAACCGGCCGGAATGACCGATGATCCAGATATTCGGATCTCTCAATCCATGATGGATTACATTTTCCGCAGATTGGCACTGGATCATCTCAGTTTCGAACAGCGGGAAGCATTGGGCATCTTCACGGCCGAAGAACGAACGGCTGAGGTGCACAACAACTACGCACCCGCACCCGCTCCGGCTATCGACCTTGAGACCAATGATCAAGGGGCAGACCTGGTCGCAACAACGGTGGCTCAAGCACCGATTGAAGTGCATTCAAGTGCCGAGTTACTAGAGGCGATCACGGGTACGGCCTCTGACGCGCCCCTGTGCATGACCTGTGGGATCAAGATGCGCCCAGCCGGTAGCTGCTATGTCTGCGAGGGTTGCGGCAGCACCTCTGGCTGCAGCTAGGTCTGTCGGACACCGAAGTCACATTTGGCCCCACCCGGATTCGGGTGGGGCCAAATTATTTGCCCGCTGGTGCTTAAAATGCCAACGCTTTCTTGTCTGTGGCGTAGAATGTGCTCAGATCATCCAATTGCCTGAGGAGCTCATTTATGCGCAGAAGCATTGTCACAGTCGGACTCATAGGACTTAGCGCATCTCTCATGCTCGCAGGATGCTCCAGTAGCGCCGAATCTGAGGTGACACCGACAGTTACGCCCGCACCTTCAGAAACCACCACAGTAGTTATTGCAGTTTTGGCGGAAGATGCCTGCGATGACTACTTCGCACTCGATTTGGTGCGTTCGCGGATCAATGGCGATACCGGCGATCTCACCAAGAAACAAAAGAAGGCCCTTCTGAGTGAAATACAGTCCGACACAGACCTGATGGTTGTGTCCATCGATTCGGCGGTAATCGGGGGCGAGCTACCCGCTAAGGCGCTGTCGAACGCCGAACGAATTCAGAATAATGTGAATCAGGCGAATCCGAAGAAAGGGACGGATGGGATCAAGAAAAAGTCCCTCAAGCGGATAAACCTTTCGGCCGAGCGCATTGAACGGGCTTGTGTGGCAGCGGGTATTGACCTGCCAATTGACAACATAAATGCTCGGAGTTAATGCACGCAGATCAATGGCCTGATTGGTTTACGCACTCTGACTTGGCGTAAACGGGTGAGTGGGCGGATAGGAATGTTCCGGGTCTCGACCGGTGAGGTATTTGGCCACCCCGTAGACCGCTCCTGCAATTGGCACGGCGATGAGAGCCCCGACGATTCCTAGGGCAATGCTTCCCGCAGCAATCGCTAAAATTATTGCCAGTGGGTGCAAGTTCACCGCCTTGCCCATCACTAGCGGCTGTAACACGTCCCCGTCAAAGGATCCAACGATCACGGTCAAAATGACCACGAGCAGTGCGATAAGTGGGCCACGTTCGGCGAGGGCGACCACCGCCGCAAAAAATGTGGCGATTGGTGCACCGATCACAGGAACAAATGCTCCGAGGAAGACCACGGCTGCAAGCGCAGGTGCCAGTGGCACTTGAAGGATAATCAGACCAATAAAGACCAAAACCGCATCGGCAAAGGCAATGACAACAATCCCACGGGTATAGCCGGAAATAGAGCCCCATGCGATCCGTCCGGAGACGTTCACCGACTCTGCAACTTCTTTTGGTAGCCAAGACACGAACCAGTCCCAGATTCGATTAGGGGTGAGCAGGAAAAAGATTACTCCGAAAAGAAAGACCGAGCCAGCGATCACCAAGGTTCCAATCGAGCTGAGGGAGTCAAGCAAGCCCACCGCGATCCCCTTTGCTGCAGTTTCACCCCAGGATTGGGCCTGACTGAGCAGGTTGCTGAGGCTCTCATCACTGAGGTTGAGCGGCCCATCCTGTAGCCACTTTTCGATTTCATTGAGCCCCGAGGTCAGGCTTTCCAATAGTTTGGGTCCTTCATCTACCGACGATCTAATCACCATAAAGAGAATGCCGAGGATGGCTGACCCAATAAGCAGTAGGGCTAACAGCATCGAGAGTACTTTGGGCAAAAGCCTGTGAAAAAGATTCATCACTGGCTGGGTCCAGGCGGTGACCAGCATTGCAAAAAATAGTGCAAACACAACCGGAAAAATCGTGTTAAGCGCTAGGACAAATACGCCAAACCCCGCGAGCAGCACCAAGATTCGCCACGTGAAACCTGAGGCCTTCTTGAGTGTGTCGGGGACACCATCTGAAATCTGAGGCTGGTTACGAGCGGTCATTACTCCCTCTTTTCAGTCAATCCGAACGTGTCCTTGTGGTGTCTCAAAGGTAACAGCGTTCACGCCGAATTCATCAGTTTCAGTGTCATTGACCCAAGTAATCAAATCAGTGAGTGGAGCCAGCTCGGTAGCCATAGGTCCCAGATCCTGGGTCGGGCAATTAATCTCCATGCTGAGCACCCTGATGCCGGTGCGTTCACCACCAAATGCGGGATGGTGATCCTCTGGGCTCTCCCATTGCACGAAAAATGGGGATTGCGGGTGCTCAATCGTGTTCAGGACACCAATTTGACGCCAATGCAAGTCCACACCGTCAGGTCGGATTCGGTGTCCCTGGGCTGCGCTTCTCCCCAGTTCTTGCTCTACAGGTGAAAGGTCCGACGTGGACACCACCCAGGACATCCAACCGCCACCTGCCTGCGCCCTTTGGGCCACTGCCCGGCCAAACGGGGCGTTCTGCGCCGAAGGGTGGTCCAGTGCGCTGACGACTTCGATGTACACGCCATTCGCTAGTGGAAGGATGAAGTTTCTGGTGCCAAACGAGGGGTGTCGCCCTCCGTCAATGAATGTGTTTCCCAGATCGACGCCGATCCGTTGGACGACATCAGCGAGTTCATTACTGTGACAGGCGTAGGAAATATGGTCAAGCCGCATGGCGTCATCCTGCCGAATGCCCTAAGGAGATCTTGCGCCACCCCCATGTGGCACAGATCGGGCCTAAATTGTGCCAGACTAGATGCGTGGAATCCAACGATGTGGAACCCAAGGTATCGATGAGCCCTGGTGGACTGGACAAGAAAAAATCGATAATTCTTGGCGTGGTTGGTCTTGCATTCATTGTGATTATTTTCTGGAAAGTGATTCCTCAAATTGGCAGTTACTCTGAGGCTGCCACCGCGCTCGAGACAATGACCACATCGGCTATGGCGTTGATAGTGGGATGTGTGTTGCTGTACTTGATCACCTACGGATTCCCATTTAAGGCTGCAACCCCAGGCTTGAAATACTGGCGATCACAGCAACTTAACCAGGCTGCATTTGCCATTAGTAATGGCGTTCCAGGCGGTGGCGCTGTCGGACTTGCAGTCCAGTTCGCCATGCTGAGCACCTTTGGAGTGCCTGCAACGAGTGCTACCGCCGCGATTACGGCCGTGGGTGTGTGGAGCACATTTGTTACTTTGCTGTTCCCGGTGTGTGGTGTAGTCACGGTCACGGTGTTCGGCGTCAGTGGGGACAGCCATGCGGCAGCCGGATTCATCGGTTTGGCGGTCCTGGTGGCCCTGGTGGTGACCTTTGTGTTGGTGATGCGCTCGGAGATACTGGCTGCCAAGGTAGGTGTGCTCGCCAACCGCTTAGTCGGCCCCTTCCGCAAGTACATTAAGGCAATTAAAGATCTTGATCTTGCCGCGCCAATCATCAAGTTTCGGGCGGACATGTATGGATTACTCAAACGTCGGTGGGCTGCATTGACCGCGGCCCAAATCTGCGTGTCACTCACCCAATTTTTAATCCTCTACGTTGCACTCAGAGGTATTGAAGGGTGGGACAATGCAGGAACTTCGTTCGCAGCCGCCTTTGCCGCCTTTGCAATTAGCCAACTGGGTCTCATGATCCCGATTACCCCTGGGGGCTTGGGCACCGTTGATGCGGCAATGATTGCCTTGCTGGTGGGCTTTGGTACTTCCGTGGGTGATGCCACAGCCGCGGCACTTGTCTGGCGCGCTGCTAGCTTTATTCCACAGATCCTGATCGGTGTGATTGCTCTGGTGGCCTGGTACCGAAAGGCCGGCCAGGCATTAGCGAAGCCCACATCCGCTAGTTCTCCTCATTCGGTGGTGTCGGGCCAGCCAGGGTCCCAGACGTAAAGTTGCTACACCCCCGATGCAGTGTCCTGCTGGTCCCTCGACATGGGCATCCACTATTGTTGGGTCAACCCGGTCGTCGCGGGAGGGGAAGCCTTCGGCGGCCGGGTCTTTTCATTTAGTTCATCGAAAATAATTATGAACGGGTATTCGTTGAAATGATTCACATGCAAGCCAAAGAATGGAAATCATTTGTCGCTGTGGGTGACAGTTTCACAGAAGGTGTAGCCGATCAGGGGATCAACAATTCCTACTACGGTTGGGCTGATCGTTTAGCCGCACAACTCGCAGATAGTTATTGCACCACGCAGGAGCCACTGCGATATGCGAACCTGGCAATCCGGGGTCGGTTACTGACGCAGATGCTCGCCGAGCAAGTTCCCAGGGCCCTTGAGTTGAAACCAGAACTGGTCTCTTTCGCCGGTGGGATAAACGATGCAATGCGTGGGTCATTTGACCTGGATATAAAGGCAACACAAATTGAGCGTGCGGTGCGTGATCTTCGATCAAGTGGCAAAGACGTGTTGCTTTTCGCATTTGGTGACCCGGGCCGCACTTCCAAAGTCATGGGGCTCATTGGAGATCGATTTGCCGGCCTAAGGTCTGCAACTGTGGCAATCGCTGAGGAATATGGCTGCTATCTGGCGGATTTTTGGGATGTTGAGATTTTCGATGACCCACGAATCTGGGACGCTGATCGGCTGCACCTGAATCCCAAAGGGCATGCTTTGGTGGCTAGTGCGGCCATGCAAGCGCTGGGTTGGGGCAATTCGGACTGGATGCGAAGCGCGGGCGAGACATACACACCGGCGCTGTCTACACGGATGCTGGGGCACGCGTCTTGGACGAAAAATCACGGTTGGCCCTGGATGAGCAGGCGGATTCGGGGAGTGTCATCCGGTGATGGTGTTTCGGCAAAGTATTGGGATTACATAGAGCTTTCTCCTCGCAAGTGATAGTTGCGAAGGCCGGTTCCTGCACAGCTGTGACAAGTGCGTCAGCGCTTCCACATGAGCGCGTTGGCAGTTCCCAAGGTGTATTGCGGGCACGAGATTTATCCCATGAACCCAATTGCACGCACGCATAGTCAAAGAATTGAAATTGCACAGGGAACCCTTGCCAATCTAGTCAAATCATTTGGCTTCTATCCGGCGGATAGTCTCATTATCGAATGGATGAAATCAGGTGAGTTGGTTCTCACCCAAAGGGCCGACATGCAGGAGTTCCTAGAGCCCACGGATTTGAGCAGATCCGATCTGGAACTCTTCGTTGAACCTGGTCGGATCTACCACGCGGATCAGGCGATCGTTTTGGCGTGCCTGGACCACATGGACGAGCGAATCTACTTGGGCGTCGACGCGGTTGAAGGAGTGCTTGCCGAATACGAAATTGATTTGGCGGAGGTTTTTGTGTTCGCCGGTGATCGCGTGTATTCGCGCGACTGTGGTGAAAGGTGTGATCCACACCTGGTGCGCGTGGAGAAGCAGATTAGTCGGGTGATTCGGGCAAACGGATGTGAAAGCGATTCGTCAATGTTCATTGACGCGGAGGCGTTTCCGGAAGCACCTAGTGCAGAAGATCTATCGCCCTGGCGGGCATCCGAGAGCGCATTCGTGCAACAGTTGTTGGGTCATGGGTGCGCGAGTGCGGCTACAGTCGAAATAGGCCGCATGGTCGTGGCATTGGAAGACATCAGGATCCGAGATTCAATTTTGTGGGCCCTGGCTAATGGGGTGTACGAGCCCGAGTCCGTGGCGGAGTCGCTGAGTAAATTACTGCCTCGACTGGACGCAAATCACGGCGCGGCATTAGCCACGACGGCAGCAATTTGCTGGTGGCTTCATGGCAATGGCGCGATGGCAAACATCTGCATCGCGCGCGCATTATCTGACTCGCCCCATTACTCATTGGCAAGGATAATTCGGTCCGCCTTAGATTACGCGCTCCCACCAGAATTTTGGCTTGAGAGCGTGTACGAGCTCACCCGCCAAGAATGCTTGGCCGGTGTTGATGTGGCATTTTAGGCAGTATGTGGGTATAGTCACGCCTAGGTCAAGAGTCCAGCGTTAAGCCCCGGCTAGCTAGACGGCAACCCTCCAACCGCGGTGGGGTGCTCCCGGTGGAGACCTGGCCACGTGTTTTGTGGCAAGCGCGGGCCTTGCAAAAGGCGAGGCCCCAGAGGGATTGAGGGCTGCCATGTGTTGTTTATCTTGTTGTTGTCAAAGCACCTCCACCTGAGTTAGAGCACGCGTGCTCGGCGCAGACACAGGCGGAAAAGGTGCATATATGCGTCTGACCAACAAACCAAATACAAATCTTAGGGAGAAAAATAATGAGCGATCAATGGACTTTTGATACAAAGCAAATACATGCGGGACAGAGCGCCGACGAGGCTACGGGTGCTCGTGCACTACCCATTTATCAGACGACATCTTATGTTTTTAAAGACACTGAGCACGCGGCTAACCTTTTTGCACTGAAGGAATTGGGTAATATTTACACCCGAATCATGAACCCCACTCAGGCAGCGGTTGAGGATCGAATCGCGGCTCTTGAAGGTGGCGTGGGTGCATTGTTGGTGGCGAGCGGCATGGCTGCGGAAACCTTGGCGATTCTTAATGTCGCTGAAGCCGGTGACCATATTGTGTCGAGCGCAAGTTTGTACGGAGGCACCTACAACCTGTTCCATTACACACTGCCCAAGCTGGGAATCGAAGTTTCATTCGTTGAAAATGCGGATGACCTGGAATCGTGGAAAGCGGCAATCCGACCAAATACGAAGGCTTTTTATGGTGAAACACTGGCTAATCCGAGAAATGACGTACTCGATATTTCTGGGGTTGCATCGGTTGCGCACGAGTTCGGGGTCCCACTGATTGTTGACAATACCGTCGCATCTCCGTATCTGATTACCCCGATTGATTTTGGTGCAGACGTGGTCGTGCATTCTGCTACGAAATATTTGGGTGGTCACGGAACAGCTGTAGCTGGTGTAATCGTCGACGCCGGTAAATTCGACTACGCCAAGTACCCCGAACGCTTTCCCAACTACAACCAACCCGATCCCAGTTACCACGGGTTGGTCTACGCCCGAGACCTTGGCGTTGATGGGGCATTTGGAGTGAACCTTTCCTTCATTCTCAA
>FLOH01001535.1_pt1 | contig 28110 bp, 30 predicted proteins | sample 756751 | NCBI WGS metagenome assembly FLOH01 (sample SAMEA4026879, study PRJEB14308) | marine metagenome | biome: coastal water; material: water | depth 74 m
GTTACCTGTGCGAAGCCAACTCGAGAGAGTCGTGAGCGAAGTCGATAACGAAGGTCACGGGATTTTTCCGGGATCGAGAAAGCAACGAGAACCCATCGGTCACTTGATGGTGATTCACGTCGTTCAAGGACTCGAGCATCTCCGGTATCGAAGGCTTTTCGGGCACTTGTACTCAAGGCATACCCCGCAAGGCCGTATCGAGTTTCAGACAGGAGAACGCCTCTGCGTTTGAACCGAGAAAGGGCGCTGCGTACCGCCGCATCCTCGACTCCGATTTCTCGCAATAACTCGAGCAGTGCACCGACCGACATCCAACCGCCGATTGATCGGCTGTAGGCGCCATAAATAGTGAAGATGAGGGACTGTGGGCGAACCATTCGCTGGAGAAGTGCTTCTTTGCGCACTTGGGGATCTTGCTCTTTAGATTTTTGAGATCGCTGCGTTTCCGTCACGCCAACAGATTACAGGTAATGGGTCCACGTCTGCGAGAAACAGTGAATAGAAGCGGCACTATTTGTCGTGAATTATAAATCATTTGGCTAAATCTAGGACTTGCCTGTTGATAAGTGTGGGCGAAACAGGAGCGAGGAAACGTCACGTGCCACAAGCGCTCATCTATGCGTGCGTGAAGTTGATAGCTGAACCTATGGAATTTGATGGGAGCCGAAGTGCCTCCGACTGTGCACACAGACAAGATAACGAACAGTCGGAGGCTTCAACAATTAAGGCAGGTTCCAACCCATGACTAGGAATACTGGAACGAGGAAGAAGGTGAAGATGGCGGTGAGCATCAAGATGATTCCCAAAACCCGTGCTTGCAACTTCCCGTACGTGGTCATCGTAATGGCGAGGAACGTGACGACCCACCAGATGATGATCAATGTAAATGTTGTGCTACCCGCGAAGAAGTTAATCCAAAACAGTGGAACAATGGCGGTTGGGATAGCTAGATTGCCAACAACCCGAAGGTCAAGGCTGAGAATTTCCGCGAGTCCTAAGGCAAGGAAGAACAAACCGTAGAATCCGATGAGACCAGCCAGTAGCAGCGAAGGATCATCGTCTATCGGCCGAACGACAGTAATGTAAAGACCAACGACCAGGTTGACGATTCCTGCAATTACAGAAATATATCCAACTGGGATAATCGGACTCTTCTTACCTTCCTCAGCGCTTGCTCCGATTCCAAGAAAGAACATTGCCTGCGTGAAGACGGCAAGTCCTGTAATTATGAATACCATCGTAATGGGGGCCATTCTCATCTCCAATGATTGTAAGCCGCACATCCATTATACGACTTGGTGTGTCCACAAAAGTACACATTTCGGACCCTGAAGTCAGCCAAATTGCAATATTGGGGTAAAAAAAATTTAGAAAATCATACGTTTTTTACGGGAACTGCTGCGGTGCTGCTAGGTGTTCGAATTAAGCCGGTAACTGTCTCTTCACGCAAATTCAGAACCTCTCGGCGTTCTCCGCCAGCGAGGATCTCGATGCTGCCCGAGCCATTTATAGACCCAACTTTGGCAGCTGCGAGGCCGGTACGAGTGAAAACATCGACGCATTCATCAGTTTTAGATGGTTCACAGCACAGAATGAACCCAAAGCATGGGAAACACGTGCACCAGTCAGCCAGCGTGACGCCATCAGGCCTAGGGAGCACGTCGAGGTTGAGCTCTGCACCGAAGGACCCCCACTCCAGGAGCATGGCCAGTGAGCCGATGAGGCCGGCCATGCTGATGTCCTTGGCGGCGACCGCAATGCCGTCTTTGGCGATCTGCGCCAGAAGGCGCACGTCATCACCGAGATTGTCACCCCGTTCAGTAAAAGACGCAAAAAACGGGAATTCTGGATGCATCGATCCTTCAATGCACGCGGCCACCACAAGATCTAGACCTTCCACAACATTCGTAGTCGATAAAAGGTCGTCAGTGTGGCCGAGCGCAAATGCTGACAAGCTGGGTGGCCCATCTGTGAGTGTGAGGTGCCCGCCAACAATGGGAACTCGGTACAAGGATGAGGCGTAGGCGAGACCACTAAGAATTTCACGTGCGGTATCTTCATCCGCAGCTATGGTGTCAACAATTGCCAAGGGCAGGGCACCCATCGCGGCAACGTCGTTTACGTTGGCAAGAATTGCGGCTATTCCAGCCCCGCGGGGGTCCGCCGAGACAAATGGTGGCCACATGGCTTCTCCGCACACGATTCCCAATGTGTGACCAATCGCAATGGCCGCGCCGTCATCCCCGGGCCCCTCGACGAAATCCGACGAGCCTAAGGCCTCGCTGACGAGACCTATTTCGCGCTTGGCCGCAATGGCGCTATTGCATGCCACAGCTGCCGCAACGTCATCAAGTTGTTGTCGGGCAGTGCCCCCTGGGCCCATGGAGTCCTCCAATGTAGTGACAATGCGCAGATCGTTACCCGCGAAATGCGAAGAAGCAGTAAGTATATTCACGGGTAGATATGTCGTAAAGTGAAAGTACGCGTAGTATAGGACACATGTCGGACAATTTCCTGAGCCTTCCACTTCTGCCTGAGAAGCCGCGTTCCACCGGTATGACGCACGTGCTGGATAAGGGCATAACCCTCGGATCCATGGAAAGCCACTTGGCTTCGTACGCGGAGTTTGCTGATGTGTGGAAGTTTGGTTGGGGTACTGCTTATGTAGAAAAGCTTTTGCCATCAAAAATTGGACTCCTTCGCGAACACGGGATCACCGCCTGCCTCGGTGGTACATTGCTGGAGATCGCTTGGTCGCAGGGACGTGCAAGTGAATGCCTCGATTGGGCAGAACGGGCCGGATTCACAGCGATTGAGGTTTCTCGAGGTGTAGCAGATATGAGCATGGAAGCAAAGTGGGAACTCATTCGCACGTCGGCTCAGTCATTTCGGGTATTTGCCGAAACCGGGTACAAAAGTGCCGAACGACTACTCACCCCAACTCAATGGCATTTGGAAATCACGGGCGACTTGGTCGCTGGGGCTGAATACATTGTGGCTGAGGGACGGGAGAGTGGCACCGTGGGTCTGTACGACTCCCACGGGATGCCACAAACTGAAGTCATCGACGCGGCACTGCTGGCGGCAGGTCTCGATCGTGTGCTTTTTGAGGCACCCCGAAAAGATCAGCAAGCCTGGTTCATAAATACACATGGGCCGGAAGTGAATATGGGGAACGTTGCGCCTGAGGATCTACTTCCCCTACAAACTCTTCGGTTAGGCCTACGTGCTGACACCGCGTTGGTCGCCCTTGGTATTCCCTTGGCTTCGGGAGTGCGTAGATGACAGATACCTGGACAGACCCCGGTCAAGTCCTTCTTCGATCTCGGATCAATGTGGTTCCCAGCGCCTACCGAGGTGTCTCCGTGACCCACTCCACAGACTCGTTCACCTGGGAGTCCCTCACCGCGCACTTCACGGGTCGAGAAGTATACCGAAGAACTCGATTCCTCGTGGTCCATGAGCCGAGTGGGGTTTGGCTGGCGACGGTCCAGAGGGCGGACCCGGTGCCCCTCTTTTCGCCCGTGACCAGTGTCGAGATCCTGGCAGATCCGACTGAGTGCACCTTTGTCACCGATGCGAGCATTGACACGGCGATTCCGTCCAATCTAGCGCGCGCCGCAGCGAATCACGCCCCTGAAGCGAAGGCTGTCGTGGTTGAAGGCCTGTACTCCCACATCAGTTTTATTCTCAACCCACAACCACTGAACATCCACGTCACTGAGGTAATCCCCCCGACTCCCGCGAAACTGTTTGATCAAGTACGCCGGCTCCTCGAAGTGGCCGAAGACCTACCTCCGATAGTCGCGCATCTAGATGCGTTGACGTTGGATTCGTTTGGATCGACAATTCCGAGTGGGCATTATCTACTTCCCTGCCGAGGCTCTGACACAGAAATTAATGGCGCCCGCACTTCCTACCTAGACCAACGTCCCGATCGCGAAGATTGGACCATGGTCGGATGTGAACGATCCGCACAGATACATGAGTGGTTCTATGGGGACCGCCCGCCGATGGTGTCCTTCTGCCCAAGGGAACGCGAAGGATCATCGGGAACGGCAACAATAACAAAGTGCTGCCTCCTTGAGGAGTCAATAGAGATTGAGAACGGCCGGGTTGTCGTGCCATGGGGAGCATCTTTGGTTGACATCCGTGAAGCGATCAATGAATTAGCACGTACATGGGACCCGACGTGGACAACCGTTTGACTGCCTCATCCATGTATGCCCATGGATGGAGTACACCTGAATACGATCGTATGTTTGAGCAGAAGCACAGGCTGCAGGCTTGGCTCAATATTCTCGTGGCGTTAGCACAAGCCCAAGCTGAACTAGGAATTATCCCCGATGCTGCATTTGAGGGTATCGCGAGCAAAGCACGGGTGGAATTACTGGATGAGGATTTTATCAGTTCGGAGACCCGGCGAACATCACACTCGACCCTGGGACTGATCCGTGGACTGCAGCAGATTCTCGATAGTTCGTCCAGAGAGTACGTGTATTTTGGTATTACGGTTCAAGACCTGACAGATACCTGGTTTGGCATGGTCATGCGCGATAGCGGTGATCTCATCCGTGCGGACCTTGTGAACCTGCGTGACTCGTGCGTGGAATTGGCAAAAAAACACCGGGACACCCCGATCGCTGGGCGCACCCACGGCCAACTGGGCACACCGGTGACATTCGGATTCAAAGTGTCAACGTGGGCGGACGAGATGAATCGACACATTGAACGGATCGACGGGGCGCGGGCGCGGTGGAGCGTGGGGCAGCTCGCCGGGTCGACCGGCGGACTCGCTTTCTTTCCCGATCAGGGCTTAGACCTACGGAGCAGATTTTGCGAACTCCTCGGACTGGGTGACCCTGGTATGTCTTGGACGGCCACCCGAGACAGGATCGCAGAATTCGGGACAACCATGGCAACAGTGGCCTCATCACTTGCTCGGGTCGGCAACGAAATCTACGAGTTGGCTCGACCGGAAATTGGGGAACTCAGCGAATCAAGAGATGTCCACGCAGTGGGCAGCATCACCATGCCGCACAAGCAAAACCCGGAATTGAGTGAGCACCTGGACACCTTGTCGCGGATAGCGCGTGCCGCGGCAGGAGTTCTAGTTGAGGGTGTTGTGTCCAGTCATGAACGAGATGGCCGAAGCTGGAAAGCCGAGTGGGCCATGTTGCCTGAGGTCGCGATGTGCACAGGCAAGGCAGCTAGCGTGGCGGCGGACCTTGTTGCTGGGCTGCGCGTCCATCCGGAGAAGATGCTGCGCAATCTAGAATCTGCAGGTCCGGGGAACACGGAGTCGGTTCTGCACGCTCTGTCTTCAAGGATTGGCAAACATCAGGCGCAGGAATTGATGCAGGCGGCTCTCTCGGAAAGAGACGGAACCGAAGATGTTCAGTCGATTGCAGCGTTGATTGCCGCAGCAGCCCACGTGTCACCGGAAATCGTGCTCGAGTGGATGAGTGCCGGGCCAACCACCGGTCCCCTTATCGACCACTGTCTGTCACTGATCGAAATGGGTGACGGTGAATCCGACTGATCGATTTCCTCGAACTCACCTGGGTCAATTTCCGACAGCCCTACACCGGGCCGCGCCGTGGCAGATCGACGCGGCTGCCCCCGTTCTTCTCAAGCGTGACGACCTCACAGGCTTCGGACTGGCCGGCAACAAGGTAAGGCCATTGGAATACCTCATGGCGGACGCCGTCAAATGCGACTCCAATGTTGTCGTTACCGGTGGAGCGGCCGGGTCTAATTTCATTGGAGCTTGTGCGCATGCCGCAGCGGCGGTCGGCCTTGATTGTGAAATTGAGGTGGCGGGAGAGCCGATGGATGTGTGGCCGGTACCCCTATTAATGGCACAGTCAACCGGCGCGGTAATTCACTTCACCGGACTAGACCGCTCGTTGATAAATGAACAGGTCGAACGGCGGGCAGTGGAGTTAGCGGCCGAGGGTCGAGGGCCGTACCCAGTCCCCCGAGGCGGCGCTACTGCCGTCGGTGGCTTGGGCTTTGCCAGAGCTGCAATTGAACTGCATGAGCAATGCAAAGCGAGGGGTACGGATCCCAATCAGGTAACCGTGGTGCTTCCCGTTGGGTCCGGTGCCTCGATTGCAGGGTTCCTTGCGGGCAGTGATTTCTTGGGGGCCATGTGGAAGATTGTGGGCGTGTCAGTGAGCCGAAATGTAGATCAGATGGGTGACATCATCACCGACTTGTCAGCGGAAACCTCGGAACTTTTGGGACGGGAGGCACCATCAATGGCCAATTTCACCATCATTGACGCAGTGGGTTCCCATGATCAAGAGCTGGATGAGAATGGTGGATTGGCACGAGATCAAGCATTCCGAGGAGCTGGGGTTCTTCTCGACCCGACATACGGTGTCCCGTCTTACGAGATAATTTCTCAAATAACCCGTGAGTCCAAAGACACTCTGGTGTGGTGGCTGACGGGAGGATTGCCGGGGGCGATCGAATCACTCGCCGTGATGGGCAACCGTGGAAGCGTGGTGGCCGAAAATGTTTGACGTCTCCCCGGAGCTCGCCGAATCCGGGTACGCGTGGGAGATTGCAGATGCTCCCATCCTGCACAATGCACTCAATATCGCGGATATTGCACATGCGTTGGATTTGTTAGATGCAGGAGCGATCTCGCGTGCGGACACACAGACCCTGCTCGGAGGTCTCCTTCACCTCGAATCCTTACCCAGCTCAGAAGTTAATTACGACCCGTCAATCGGCGAGATGGTGACGTGTCGAGAACAGTTCCTTGTTGACCTCGTGGGACCGGTCGCCGGTTCACTACGAGCTGGTCGAACGCGGCGGGAGGCAGTTCGTACGGCATTACGCCTAGTGGTGCGTCAACAGGTCCTCGCGCTGACACAGGACTCGTGTGCGTTGATTGAGGCGATCTGCGCGCGGAGCATTGAGCACTCCCACTCATTAATGCCTGACTATACGTACCTCCAACCGGCGCAGGCCTCGACATTCGGTCACTATTTATTGTCGTTTGCTGATCCGGTACTTCGAGACGCTAATCGATTACTTTCTGAGCACGTGCATGTTAACTCGAGTGTATCCGGATCCGGTGGCGCGAATGGGTCGGTAATTATTCGGGACCGAATGCGGGCGGCCCATAACCTCGGCTTCAATAAACCGATCGAGCATGTCCGGGACGCCATGTGGCAGACGGATCCGTTTTTGCATGTACTTTTTTCCGCCACCACTTTGACGTTGGGTCAGGATCGACTCGCTGAGGACCTTGAAATCTTTGCCAGCAGGGAGTTCGGCTTCTTGTCGTTGGGGAACTCATCGGTGCGACCCAGTGTGCTCATGCCCCAAAAACGTAATCCGTACGCGCTTTCGGTGATCAGGGGCTCAACTGGGATTCTGATCGGCCGTCTGACTGGACAACTTGCCCTTTCCAAGGCCCCCTCGGCACGCAGTGATACTTACATTTACGCCTATGGTGAGCTTCCTCGATCATTAGCCTTGGCTGGTCAGGTAACGCGATTACTTACCTCAGTAGTGCGTGACCTCGTAGTGCATGAGGCTCGCATGAAATCGGCAATCGAAGGTTCTAATACTGAGGCCGCCGATGCCGCCCATCTCCTGATGCGTTCGTGTGGACTGGACTACCTCACGGCCCACCGTGTCATTCGTGCTGCTATTACGCACGCTGCGGAGGATGATCGAGGAATTTCCGCAGACGACATCACATGGGCACTCATTGACGGTGGGTTTGATCCGGAACAAGTTGAGGCTGACGAGCTCGACGAGATCTTTGATCCGATGGCTTTGATCCAATCGCGAAAGTCGATCGGGGGTGCAGCCCCGGACACCGTCACCGCGATGGCTGGAAGTCTTCTGGCGGCGGCCCTTGATTTGCGTACACGATTGGGCGCTGAGCAGAATAATAGTGAATCGGCGGAATCCCATCTGTTGATCCGTGCCCGAGAACTCGTCCAAGAATAAGGAAGTGAGCCAAGAATATGGAAACAACCCCGCATAAGTTGCCACAGGACGCGGCAATAATCAACGTGGGACTGCCATTGTTCGCGGAGGCGATCCGCGACCAAGGAGCCGCGGTGACTCACGTGGACTGGCGCGTCCCTTCGGGAAATTCACCGGTCCTTCTTAGGGCACTCACTGATTCTTACGCAATTAAATCTCTGGAATACGACAAGGCAAATGTTGAGGCAACTCGCAGGATTGATAAGGGGGTACCGATGCTCATTGGAGTGGCGGCCGCACGGGATGCCTTGCCTACGCTCCCAGACCGCACCCTGCTGCATGCTGGTCCGCCCATTGATTACGAATTCGTATGTGATCCGGTACGGCGATCGATGCGTGCTGCAACAATTGCGGAAGGGTGGGCACAAGACGTTGAAACAGCCGACCGGTTGCTCGCGGAGGGCTCCGTCACACTTGCGTCTGCCAATGATCATGCGACCGTGGTACCGATGGCTTCAGCTATTGGACCCACAACACCAGTGTGGATGGCTGAGAATGCGGAGTCTGGGACAGTTGGATTCGCGCCCGTCAACCAGGGTCCAGGGGACGTTCCATGGTTTGGCCGGGAGTCACCAGCGGCGATAGAAAGGCTGATCTTCTTACGGGAGGTTGCCCAGCCGAGAATCTCACAGATCCTCAAGGAAAGTGGTCCGATTGACATTATGTCCTTAGCATCACAGGGAGTGCAGATGGGCGACGACGTCCACATGCGCACGCAGGCGACGACAAATCTTTTAGTCCGCGATCTGCTCACATCAATTGTCCGATTAGGAAATGATGAAGGCTCGGTGGCCTTCGCTAATTATCTGTCCAAGAATCACCTCTTCTTCCTCACAATTGCTATGGCGGCGGCAAAGTCACTGATGCTCGCAGCGGAGCAAGTATCTGGTTCAACAATTGTCACGACGATGGCGCGCAACGGGACTACTTTTGGGGTGAAGGTGGGGGATTCACCCCGTTGGTATATTTGTCCGGCTCCCCCGGTGGCAGATGCGTTGTATTACGCGGGTTTCAGCTCGGAAGATGCCGCTCTTGACATGGGCGACAGTGCGGTACTCGAGCTGATTGGGCTTGGGGGAGCTGCTGCAGCAGGGTCTCCGGCGGTGGCGGCTTTTCTCGGCGGGTCGATGTCCGATGCTGCACGCGCCACCGAAGATATGAGACGGATATGTGTTCAGGAAAGCAGCCGATTCAAATTGCCGACCACGGGTTTTCGAGGCACCCCACTAGGAGTGGATGTGCGAAAAGTGGTTGAGACTGGGATTAGCCCGAAGGTCACCACAGGAATTCTTCATCATTCGTCAGGGGCAGGGCAGATAGGGGCTGGCGTTGCGACGGCGCCACTTGAAGGGTTTGAGCAAGCCCTTGTTGACCTTGTTACCCGGGAGGAAGGAGTGGAGTGACCCTTTCCCTTGACACGGGGGAAGGAGTCCGCGAAGGGCTCAAAAAAAGCTCTGCGGGCCGGGTCATTGCTAGCTTTCGTAAGGCGATGTATATCCGGGTGGGCGCACACGTTTTCGCACTCACCATCGCTAGCGTCCCTTCGGGCCCTCTCCATGCCCGAATGAACACGTTGCCTCTTGGTGCCGTAGGCGATCTGGTAGAGGTGCGCGAGGGAGAATTGCGCGTTGTAGATCGAATCGTGCCCGTCTCTGAGCATCTGTGGGTACCCGCGGCGAATCCGGATATTACCAGAGCGACTGGACTTCTCGGAACCGTATTGCGTCACGTTCCCGATCTCACTTTGGGTACAGCACCGGGCCACTTATTGGAGGATGACTTGGCAAGTTTCTTGCAGGTGGGAGATCTTGCCGGCGCTTGCACATCGGTCATTGGTCGCGGGGCCGGATTAACTCCAGCAGGTGACGATGTGGCGGCAGGTATCCTTACAATGGACTCGATTCTTGGTGGTCATAACCGGGTGATGCGCAAGGAGATCGCGCGTACCGCAGCTACCCATGAGATTTCGCGCGCATTTCTTAGCTGGGCAGCTGTGGGGCAGTCGATTGAGACACTTCACACTCTTTTGCAGGCATGCTCTGGCGGACAGGAAGAAGCAGCGCGCGCCTTGCGCGCCCGCCTCGCGCAGCTTGGTCACTCATCAGGCCTGGACCTGGCGTACGGTGCACTTATGGCCCTGCGATACTCGCCGACAACACCGGATTCGGCGCGTTTCTTTGATCTGCGCCACACCCAAAATGCACACACCCAAACGACAAGATAAACAGAAACAATGACATAACCGAGCACCTCAAAACGCTCATTTATTTGGGCAATCGGTTCTAGGACGCGGATTCCAACTTCATCGACGAGAACCTGAGAGAGGTAGATCGCCCCAACAAATGTCGCGATCGTCGCTGTGATTGCCGTCATGAGGATATTAAAAAACAGTCGGTCGTGTGCCGTCGTGCTTGCCGAACTGTAGGCATGGACCATGGTGACCGAATCGATAGAATCACACAACGTCATACCTGCCGCAAACAAAAGGGGCAAAGCGAGAATGGCGCCAATTGGTAGTTGACCTTCCGCGGCACCCGCGGCGGAGAGGCTGAGTAGCGTGACTTCTGACGCAGTCTCAAGGCCCAGTCCAAAGATGAAACCGATGGGAAACATCTGCCAACTTGATTGCAGCCGGTTCATCGTTTTACCACCAAGAAGTCGAGCAAGAGGCGATGCGCCAGAGAGCCGGGATTCCAACTCAGCCGGGCTGATCACACCACTGTTCAGATCGCGTTTGGTGTTTCGAAGCCGTTGTAGAACCTTAAAGTTTAAAAGCCCGACGCCCAAGAGAAAAATGGCCGCTACCAGAGCGGCGATACGGCCGCCAATATCTTGCACATAGATTTGGCCGGAAGAGACGAAGGATCCGGCGAGAACACTTACTCCCACACACATGAGCAGGACCACTGTCGAGTGACCGATTGCAAAGTAGAAACCTAAACCAATCGGGCGACGCCCCTGGTTGACCATCAATCTTGCACTGTCATCAATCGCTGCGATGTGGTCTGCATCAAAGGCATGTCTTACCCCTAAGACATAGGCCACTAGCCCTACGCCCACGTAGGCAGTATTAGCCGGTTCAGCATGCAAGTAATAGGCGTATGTCCCCCACCCAGCGATATTGAGCGCGACCACGGCAAGAAACAGTGGAAAAAGTTCACGGATTCGAGTGCGGTTCACACCAAAACAGTACCGGCCGTTACTGGGTTTTGTATACTTTAATGTAAATCCATAGTAGTTAAGTGGAGATAAAATATGTGAGGTGGATTCCATGGCTGCAGATCGATTGGTGACCGCACGATGGCTTGGTGGTTATCAAGTGGACGTGATGGCCGGCGAGTTTCAGACTCGGGTGGATGAACCTGTTCGGGTAGGGGGGACGAATACCGGTCCTCAGCCGACAGATCTTTTTCTTAGCGCTGTGGCATCGTGCTTTGTGATGTCTCTAGCGCACGCGGCACGTAAAAGAGATCTGGAACTGTCAAGTATTGAAGTGGATGTGACAGGAACGTATGAAGGAACGAGGTTCAGCCGAATTCAGATCAGTGTGAGAATACCGGTCCCCCAGGACACCGCCGCGACACTCATTGCGTCAGCCGAGCGAGTGTGTTATGTGACTAATACGCTGAGAGCATCACCGGAGATTAGCGTTGTCAACCGGGACTCTGTCCCGCCAGGTGTGTAGTGCAGGATCGATCAGGAGTGACACCAAGACTAGCCATTTCTCAAAGCGAACCAGATCAACTGGGCAGTCCTCTTGCCTATATTTTCCCAGTGATGCGGCACATCCCCACTGAAATGTAAGGAATCCCCTGTTTTGAGGGCGTACACATCATTACCCACACTGAAGCGGACCCGCCCGCTCAGCACATAGACCAACTCTTCCCCTGGATGTTTGAGTTGTTTAACCCCACTATTTGCTCCCGCCGACATGCTTGCGACTGCTGCCGCCGCTTGAAACTGGCGGTAGGACCCACTGATACCACCTAGGGCGAGTCCATGATGTGGCGTGTAAACGGCTCTCCGGGCTTCAGATTTGGTGACGTGTACGGATTCAGGGTGCGGATCATCCTCGGCAACGAAGTAGCTCACTGGCACCCCAAGTGCACCCGCCAACTTCAGAAGCGTTGTCACCGTGGGGACCATCCCACTGCGCTCAATCTTATGAATGGCTGCAGCGGAGACGTCGCTAGTCGTAGCGAGTTGCTGAAGGGATAGGCCCTGAGCCTTGCGCAACCCAGCCATTTTGGGACCGATCATGCTGACGATCTCATCGAGCTCGAGGGTGGGATCGGGCTTCGATTTTGATGCGGTGTCCTTTTTAGGAGTCATGCGCGCCACCAGGTCCTCCCTTCGTTAGTAGATGTGTGTTTGGTACCCAAAACCGCTACCGAAGACCCATAAACTTTTTTTTGCATTATTCAACATAGTGTACGGCAAATAGTCTATCGTGTACGTCTAAGGAACTTTACTTTTAGGTAGATGGGAGCGGACGTGGGTCAGCATATTATCGTCATCGGAGGCGGAGGCGCTGGACTAGGTGCCGCTGGTGGTGCGAAAGCAGTGGACCCCTCGGCATCAGTCACCGTCTTCACGGAAAATGAAGACGTCGCCTACAGTCCCTGCGGAATTCCCTTCGTACATGGAAAAGAAATCCCAAGTTTTGAAGCACTATTTCTGGCTGATAAGCAAGCATACATTGATGCGGGCATTGAGGTCCGGTACCAGACCAAGATCACAGCAATAGACACCAGCACGAAGACCATTCAGATCGAATCTGATCAGCCGATGCACTACGACTCTCTCGTTATCTCGACGGGTTTCTCCTATGCGAACCCGGGAGTGCCCGGTGGCGACCTGGATGGTCTCTATTACGTGAAGAATATTCGGGAAGCCATGGAGTGGGATAAGCGTCTAGACACCGTCAAAAAGGCGGTCGTTGTCGAAGCAAGTCCTCTCGGCGTTGAGATGATCACTGCTCTGGCTCACCGAGGAATAGAAACTCATGTGATCGATCCGAACCCATGGGCGCTCGGGGAGGTGGCAGATCCAGACATTGTCGAACTCGTCCATGAGTCATGGGCGGAGCTTGGTGTCACTATGCACTGGAACACATCCCTACAAGAGTTTCTTGGCGACGAGTCAGGGGCCGTCCGTGGAGTTCGCACATCAGGGGGAGACATTGATTGCGATCTTGTTGTAGTGGCCACGCACAAGGTCCCTAATAATGAATTGGCTGTCGCGGCCGGATTAAAAACTGGAAGCACGGGGGGGCTCATCGTTGACGGGGGCATGCAGACTTCAGCGACCGGCGTCTGGGCCAGTGGTGATGTATGCGAGATTCCCCATGGTCTCGGTGGTTTACCACTCCAAGGTCTTACCGGGAGCCACGCGTACGCCCAGGGGAAAGTGGCAGGCGCTAATGCTGCTGGTGGGACCCGGACTTACAACCCTGTTTATGTTCCCTGGGGCATGGTGGCTGGGAAGTGGATGATTGGCGGAGTGGCACTGGGCGAGGTGACAGCAAATGCGTTGGGCATGCCGCATGTGGTGGCGGTGGCGGACGGAATTTCACGAGCACGTTATTACCCGGGAGTTAAAAAAGTTCGGGTGAAACTCATCGCCGAAGCGGGAACCCTACGGCTGATCGGAGCCCAAATGGTGGGCGGAGAGGGGATCAAAGAAAGGGCTGACTTCCTCGGAGTGGCGGTTAAGGCTGGATTAACATTGCACGACCTAGCCACCATGGAAAACGTGTACTCACCACCCATAGGAGCACTGAACGAGCCGATCGCGGTGGCCGCCCAAAAGGGTGTTGCGTCACAGATGGGGCGTTGATGAAATCACCATCGATGTGGCTGCGCGAGAATGCTCAATTTTACTTATTGCGAGATGCGCAAGCGCGCGTTGCACACCGACACGGAATTGAGGCGCCAAGTACGCGTGGTGATTTCTTCTGGACCGGTGTATTCATTCCGATTTACAGGGTCATGCCTTGGGGCCTACGTAGGCGGATCATGGTGGCGATGCCCGGAAGCCACAGAAAGAACTGGGCCAAACAGACGTCGCCGGAGGGACCGGCGATCTAGTTGAACTCAACTCAACACAACATAATGGAGGAGTAATGCCAAAAACCGTAAACAGAACTCTACCGGCAGACGGAGAGTCATTATTTAATGCAGAAGAAAAACTATTCCCTGACATCAAAGCCAAGGATGGGCAGAAGGCATACATTTTCATCCACACGGTTCCGTACGAAGGTTCGGTTCTGTTAGTCAACCTGTTGACCTCAACGCGTTTGGTACGTAAGGGGTTCGAGGTTAGCATCGTCCTATACGGACCCGGAGTTCTCGCAGCCTCAGGCACTCGCGGTTATCCCGGCGTTGGGATGGCCGCATTCCCAGGTCACCTCGCCATCAATGAGCAGCTTAAGACGCTCATGAAAGAAGGCGCGAAGATTTACGCGTGTCGTTTTGCGATGGGTGCGCTTTACGGGTTCGGCGAAGATGATCTCATTCCAGGGGTTATCCCGTTCAACCCTCTTGACGTGCTCGACACTGCCTTGACGGCGTGGAGTGAGGGCGCATTCCAGATGAATACTTGGACCCTGTAAGTGCTTGGCCTCGTGGGTGTGGGACATTGTTCTACGCCCACGAGGCGGCGGGTCTTTACTTGTGAGAAAGGGGCCGTCAGGTCCCCAAAGATGAGGAGGGTTTGATGACAGAAATTCAACCGGCCAGCGGGGTGGCCGACATGGGTGGTGATTCTGGTTGGGGACGAGCCCCGATTATTGATCCCGACGAGGCGGTGTTTCCTGAGAAATGGGAGGGGCGGGCTTTTGCCTTAGCCCTTTTATCAATGAGGCTTTCTGGGTCAAATCTTGACGCGTTTAGGCACGCCATGAATCGACTAGATCGAGAGCGTTATATCGATGATGGTTACTATGGGCGGTGGCTGTACGGCGCCGAGAATTTATTGCTAGACAGTGCGATAATTGCACCGGGAGCAGTTGAGGCGAGAGCTGCGAATATCGCGGGGGGCCACGTGGACGAGCCACCTGCACCTGAATCAACTAAACCTGATTACGCCCCGACGGCGGCGGGATCGATTCGACAGATTGACGCTCCGCGCAAGTTCACTGTGGGCCAGCGAGTCCGGGCAAAAACGATGAATGCTCCAGGTCACACACGCCTGCAGAAGTACACCCAGGGACGTGTTGGGACAGTTGCCATTGCTGAACCAGCACAGGTTCTTCCCGATACGCACGCACATTTCATCGCCGAAAACGCCCAATGGGTATATACGGTGAGTTTCGATTCGCGTGAGCTATTCCAAGAACATGCGGAAAATTTTACACTTAATACTGACCTGTACGAGGACTATCTGGAGGCTGCATCATGAGTAACGCACAATCGTCGAGTGACCGGATCCCTATTAATCTTCGGACCGAGGCCCTTGAGCAGCTTCTGGTAGAACGTGGTCTCGTTGATCCACAGGTGATGGACACTTTTATTAAGACTTACGAGAAAGACGTGGGACCACTTAATGGAGCCCAAGTTGTTGCCAAAGCCTGGACGGATCCCGAATTTAAGCAGCGGCTTCTCGAGGACGGCACGGGTGCGGTGGCAGAATTAGGGTTCAAAGGCCCTCAAGGTGAGCATCTCGTTGTTGTGGAGAACAGCTCCGCGGTACACAACGTTGTTGTGTGCACTTTATGTTCGTGCTACCCATGGCCACTACTAGGCCTTCCGCCCGCTTGGTACAAAGATCCGGCCTATCGGTCACGTGTCGTGCGAGAACCGAGAACGGTGCTGGGTGAGATGGGGCTTGAATTGCCCAAAGATACTGAGATAACCGTGTGGGACAGCAGCAGTGAGGTGCGATTCTTCGTGTTACCTCAGCGGCCCGCAGGTACTGAAAAGTTTTCCGAAGCTGAGCTCGCTGCTCTCGTGACGCGTGACGCCATGGTGGGCGTAGCTCAGGTGAATGCGTGATGACTGCGACGATAGATTTTGATATTGATGGTCCGGCAGCCCCACCTAGGTCCAATGGCGAACTGGTTTTTGAGGAGCCGTGGCAGAGCCGGGCATTTGGCCTCGTCATGTCTTTGCATGAATCAGGTGCTTTCACATGGGAAGAATTTCGCGCTGAATTAATTTCGGCGATTGCCGCTTGGGAGGAGCAGGAAACACCGGGCGAGGAATACTCCTATTACCAGTGCTGGGTGACGGCCTTGGAACAGGTAACAGTGCACAACGAATTGGTTACTACAGGTGATCTGGCAGGCCGAGCGCGAGATCTTGCACTGCGCCCAGCCGGGCACGATCACGGCCATGATCACGACCATGATCACGACCATGATCACGATCACTAGTGGGGTTCTCGACCAAATTTCTCCAGTACCTCACGATAGATGTCACAGTGTCGGGTTGCCGAAGCGTCCCACGTGTAACCAGCGAGGACAGATTGGCCGCCCGCGATCAGCCGGGACCTCAAATCGTTGCTCAATAGAATGGACTCGATTGCTCCAGAAATCGCCTCTGGATTCCCTGTTTCCGGGAGCAGCGCACTTACGCCATCGGTAAGAAATTCTTTGAAAACCGGGATACTGCTTGCGACCACTGGAAGGTCCGCGGCGAGACCCTCGAGAGCAACTAGCCCAAACCCTTCTTTTGTGGAGGGATAAGCAAGGACATCTGCAGAACGGAACCACTGGCCAAGGGCTTGCTCATCAACCGTGCCCACGGTGATCACATCGCGACCGAGTTCCAAACCTAGCTCTGGCAACAGACCTAGTGCGTCTTGTCGGTAGTCCTCGTAGTCTTGGAAAGAGTGGCCCCCGAGTATGACCAAGTGAACTCGGTGGCCGCGACTTTTGAGTATCCCCATTGCTTGAAAGAGTTCGCGACTGCCTTTGCGTGGCTCGACTCCGCCTACCGCAAGAATCATGCTCCCGTCGGTGACTCCTACGGATTCTCGTAAGGCCATCTTTTGCACATCTGAGATCTGCGGAAACCGTTCCGGTCGCACGCCATTAGGAACAATGTCAGCGGGAACCCCGTAATCGTCCTGAAGGGTTGACTGCCAAGTCTGACTGACAACGAGAATCCGGTCCGGGTCTACGATCGCTTGTCGCTGACAATCGATAAGCGCCTGAGTGGTGAAGTCATCTACATGGTGAACAGTGCGGATGACCGGGATGATTGGTCCGGATCTGGACACCGCCATAGCAGCCCGACCCGAAATGCAGTCCTGTGCATGGATGAGATCAAACGTGTCACGGAGTCCGGCTAGACCTTCGGCCATCGAGGCAACCGACGCGAAAACTTTTTCATCCAGGCTCTGCGCCTGATCCACTGCCGGAAAAAGGGTGAACGGGACCGAGGTCGGTCGAAAAAAAGAAGTTCCGGGTGAACCCAAGGCAAACAGATGAACATCTACCCCCTGGCGACTCAGGGCCTCTGCTAATTCAAGGGAATGGACAACACCACCACGCGGTTTGGTGGAGTAGGTGAGCAGAGCTAAGCGTCCGGCGAAAGTCACTCCGCAAGTGTTTCATGAGACGTATCGCGGTCTGCTAAGTGCGCTGCGAGGATCGCGGCGCGGGCGTTGGTCGCGGGAACCAGGCATCCCGCTTTGGAAAGGGCAGCTACTTGGGACGTGTAATGCTGGGGGTCTGCATCGGTTCCCAATACGTATACGACGATTTGGGGTCCACCGGCTTCCATGATCCGCTGACAGATCGGAGCGAACACGGCCGCTGGATCAGGGTGAGCTCCATGCCCCAGGACTAGGTCCATAAGAATAACGGCAACCTGAGGGTCCGCACCTGCTTCTTCCAAAAATTCTACGCGTGCGACCGGGTCGATCATCGGATGTGGTCGCCCCCGCGTGTACTCCTCCTCACCGAGATCTAGCAGCGTGCTGCAGTTAACAGGGGCGGGCATACCGAGTTTCTTATCGATAGGAGTGTTGGAATACACCGGTGACTTAAAGGTTTCGGCAAGAATAACAAGAGCCTCGTAGCACAGGGTTCCACCGGAGTAGAGACCCCGGATCAGTGTGCGATCTGCCGAAATCTTGGCCAAGGCTGAGGCAACATCCGGACCCGCTATGGCCGAGGTGTCAGGGAGCGACTCACCGAGGACCTCCAAAGTGCGCAGTACGCCAGATTCGAGAGTGTTGGCGAGTATCACACCCGGCGGAGTGACAGTGGTCATATCTATACCCATAAAGGCTGCAACCATTGGTGAACCGTCAGCCAGAGCCATGACCTCTCTAGCAACGCGCTGGCTGGGAGGTTTGGACACGAAAAGAATAACCTCGGTCTGCGGATCGTTTCGCAAGGCATGAATGGCAAGTCGGGCCATGCGCCCGTCGATCTCGTCACTGAGGTCGCGACCGCCAAGACCGATCACGTGAGACACGCCGATACCCCAGCGGTGAAGCAGAGCCATCACTTCCTGGGCTCCAGTACCCGCTGCGGCTACCACACCTACAGGTCCTTGGCGCACAACGTTTGCAAAGCCCAGTCCGGTACCGGCAAGGGAAGCAGTCCCGGCTCCAGGTCCCATTACGAGAAGGTTCCGAGCGGCGGCATGATCCTTGAGGGCGATCTCATCTTCGGGGGTGACCCCGTCGCTGAAAAGAAGAACATCTAGACCCTTGGTCAGGGCTTTATGTGCTTCGAGAGATGCATACTCCCCTGGCACCGAGATAATGGCGATAGTTGAGTTTGGTTGACGAGTGAGCGCCTCATCTAGGGAAGTAGGGGACTCCTCCACCATCGGATTAGCTTCATTGCGGGCGGCAAACATCACCTGGTGGGCGCTTTCGATTGCAATTTCTCCACTGCTGGGATCAACGGATTCAACTGCGATAAATAGGTCACCGGGGCCAGCCCCCGTGAGTTCGGCGCTGGGGAATCCCCGGGAAATAAGTGTCTCGACGTTCGCCACCGTGCTCATCGCCGCCGAAGCCCACTGGACTCCCTCACACTGCTCCATCTCCCGCGTTCCCGACATCTGCAGCACCGAGTCAAGATAAGTGTCTGGGTACATGTTGATAGTAAATATGAGAGTCACGCAAGAGCTCCCTGTCTTGGTAACCCGCGGATCTCTCGAACGATCCGGGTCCCAGGCGTTTTACCTTTTCCTAATGCTGAGGCCATCGACGAGGCGTCGGTTATAACGGCGTAGCCATCGCTAGCGTCGATGAAGTCGAGGGCAGCCTCGACCTTGGGGCCCATGCTGCCGGCAGGAAATTGCCCCTGCCCTGCGTACTCCCGCATTTGTGCTGCATCCGCCAAATGAATTTCTCTTTCGGTAGGTTTCCCGAAGTCCGCGAGGACGCATTCGACACCGGTGACGAGAAGGAGAGCGTCAGCCTCAAGATATGTGGCGAGTAAAGCGGCACTCCGATCCTTGTCGACTACAGCTTCGATTCCCACGAGTGTCCCATCATGTTCTGCGAGAGGGATCCCACCGCCACCGCCAGCGACGACTAGATACCCATCCTTTGAGAGTCTGGATATTGCGTCCCCTTCCACAATTGCTTGCGGGCGAGGTGATGGAACGGTAATGCGGTACCCGCGCCCAGAATCTTCAACGATCGGATGCCCAGTGAGGGCTGAACGCGCCTGGGCCTCGTGAAGTGAATAAAAAGGACCGATAGGTTTCGACGGCCGATCGAAGGCCTCGTCCTGCCTGTCAACGATCACGTGAGTAACAACTCCAACTACCGGTCCGAGTTGTTGATGGTGGGTACTGAGCAGCGCCATTTGGATCAGGTGCCCAATTAAACCTTGGGTCATTGCTCCCAGCGCAAATAACGGCTGGCCAGGCACCTCAGGGGATCCGGCATGCTGCTGGATAGCCAGGTTTCCCACCTGCGGGCCATTTCCATGTGTGATCACCACTCGCCAACCGGCTTCGCGCAGTGCGCACACGGACGCGGCCATTTCTTGGCAGTTGGCGAGCATTTCGGGGTATGTCCCGCCCTGCCCCTCACGTGTGATTGCATTTCCTCCCAGGGCAACGACAGCCAAAGGTGCCGGTGTGGAAAGCATCAATGTACATTTCCTTTCGGCTCGGGTGCACTTAAGGGAATCCCCGGACATACTTTATCCGACAGAGAGATCATACTATAGTAAATACAGTGTGCCGGTGGAGAATGAGGCGATGGAAATGAATGAAGTGCCCCCCGCAGGTCTGGACAGTGGCGACGCATTGGCGGCCCTGGTTGTCCGATTCACTGAAGCGGAACGACAGCTTTACCCGTTGGCCCTAGTTGACCCAGACATCTATCAGCGCTCGGTCCGCCTCGTTGGACTGCTCGGAGATTTCCTTTCTGAGCGAGCCCTAAATGTCAATGATCTGGCGAGTATTCGCGTCCCTGCACTTGCCCGACTCCACGGTGTGGCCAGTAGCCAGGGAATTGTCTTGACCAATCTTGATGACCAACTCATAGTAGATGCGGCGCTGGCCCAGCATTACCGCGTCTTGCTTGCCCAGGGTGTTGATGACGAGGCAGAGATGATCACTGACCGCGCCAGGGCAGCTGGCGAGAAATGGGCGCCCATTCAAACCCCGGACAACGGAACACTCGGATTCGCCATGTCCCATCAGTGGGTTGACCTTCATTTGAGCTCCGGGACCCGACTGGTGCGCTCAGTCGATGTGGACCAGGCCACAGGGTCTCCCATTTTCCGGATCGAGGTTTATCCGGGGAGCCAATTAGAGGCTTCGCTGGTGTTGGAAATGAACAATCGTCAGGAATGGCTGGACGAGGCTGAGGCGATACGCGTGGATATGGGGTAATTGTCAAGTCGTGGACAGATTTTTCTGTTTCCACTTTCAGACACAAATCTTCTCCTATAATGTGGGGCGTAGTGGAGTGACATGTGCATCACAGGCGAGGGGAGAGGCAGTGCTTGACACTTTGGATTACGCGAGAGTCTATGAATCCATCGAGGCAGATGGCCGAGTTATCTCGGGCCAACCCGGTTCATGGGATGTCAGTAGCCTGATCATGGACGTTCAGGCCCGTGGTTTACGGGTCGAGGCAGAGATGGAGCGTCGAACAGGTGGCGCCGGTCCCACAGACGCGGGAATGCTGTGGATCGAAGGCTATCCGGTGACGGCTCCGACTGGGAATTCGACCTCTCAGGATTCTCCGTACCTACTCAAAGCTGAGGACGACGGCTACGGAATTTACCGTGGGCTGCTTCGCGTAGCGTCGGCACGCGCCGAGCGTAGGCCGCGTTTCTACGATCTCACCACCGCAGACGGGATCTCGTACGAGAAAATCGCACTCCTTCACTTGGATTCGCTGGCGAGCACTGTCGTCCAAACATGTGCATATTGGGGTAACGCTGACCAATGCACTTTTTGTGGGATCGGCGTGTCACTTGACTCTGGGCGGACAATCGTCAAGAAGACTCCAGAGATGCTCGCTGAAGTTGCCGTGGCTGCTAAGGAACTTGATGGCGCTGTTGATGCGACTTTGACAACGGGAAGTTCGCGCGGGGTAGATCGCGGAGCTCGCTATGTGGCAAAATGTGGGCAGGCCGTCAAAGAGGCCAGTGGGCTACCCGTCGAGGTTCAATTTGAGCCCCCATTAAAGCTTGATGTGATCAACGAAGTTGGCGATATGGGGATCGATTCGGTGGGAATACATGTCGAGACTTTTGATCCGCAGGTCCTGGCGCGGGTTGCCCCGGCAAAGGCTGCTACCGGAATTGAGTCGTACTTTGCTGCGTGGGAACGTGCGGTTGCCGTTTTTGGTGAAGGTCAGGTCTCGACGTACGTCATCCTCGGAATGGGTGAAGACCCAGAAATCACCATAGCCGGCGCGAAGCGAGCTATTGATCTAGGCGTCTATCCGTTTATGGTGCCACTTAAACCGGTCGCCGGGTCGCTGATGGAAGATTGGGCTTCCCCATCGCGTGAGTACGTTGAACCCATCTATCGCAGAGTGCAGGCGTACATGTCCATGCGTGGGATGGACGCCACCACTGCAAAAGCGGGATGTGCCCGCTGCCAAGCATGCTCTGGGCTTGCCTCACTTGAGCCGCGTAAAAATTCAATGATTCCCTTGCAAATCATTGACCGATAATCCCTTCATAAGGATAATTCTTGACCAAAACTAGTGGACGTCAGGGAGACATCACCAGCATTGTGACTGTTGATGATCGCCTGCGCCGACGTGAGCATTTTGACATTCGATACGACGTATTCGTTGATGAGCAAGGAATCTTCACGGACACGGACGAGGACACTCGCGATAGCGACCCGAGCACGATCCACCTGATTGGTCTCATAAATGGGCGGACCGTGGGTGCGGTCCGCCTGTACCCCCTTGACGTGGGGTGCGAGCAATGGCAGGGGGATCGGCTTGCGGTTCTCAAGGCGGACCGCTCTTCTCGACTTGGTTTTGAACTTGTGCAAGAGGCGGTTGCTCAAGCGTCAGCTAATGGTGGGTTGGTCATGCACGCGCATATCCAATTGCCCAATGTTCGATTCTTCGAGTATCTAGGGTGGCACCTAGAGGGTCCCGTAGAAACGTATGCGGGAATCCTGCATCAGCAAATGGCCATCAATTTAAAAAGAGAATCTTCTAAGTCGGCTTAGTTGCTCGAGGCTCGACGGATCCGCTGCGCACATGCATTTTCAGTCCATCTTTGCAGGCCTAGATCAGAGAATAAGGATGAATTGAGAAGCTATTAGTTTCGATGAGCCGTGAATGCTTCGGCAAAATCTACAACCTGAGTACCGACTCGCGTGAGCGCGGCATGGGCTGCGAGATCCTCAAGAGTCCCGTCTGCACTGAATTGGGTTTCCGCGGTGTTGACCGCTGCCCCCATGGGAGTCGGCCAACCCCGGAGTGCATGGGTGATTTGTCGCAACTGATGCAGTGTCGTTACGGACGCTTGCCACCCATGTGCTACAGCCACGCATCCGACGGCGCGCCCATCAAGATAGGGACGCCTCTCACCGGAAAGATCCTCGAGGTAGTCAATTGCATTCTTGATCAAACCACTCATCCCGCCGTGGTAGCCAGGACTGGAAATCAGCACACCATCTGCGTTTCGAATCCGCTCAATCAGGTGAAGAGATTCCGCTGCGCGCTCGGTACTTTGGGTGTCGTAAATGGGCATTAACAGGTCAGTCCCGGTGATGAAACTCACCTGCGCTCCGGCATCTTTAGCTGCTTGAGCGGCAATTCGCAGTGCTTTTTCACTCGATGAATTCGGACGAGTTGTTCCACCGATTGCCACTACTTGAATTCCTTGGGTCACGTGTTCTCCATATTTCGACAAGCCGCTGACACCTGCGCCAGCCGCTTTCCTTGGGTAAATGCCGCTGCCAGGTGGGAAGTGTTCCCAGCATTGCGACTGGATGCGTAATGAGATGCGCCGTAAGGGTTCCCACTGTATTTGCGCACCTGTTCATCAGGGTATCCGAGTGGCATGATCAGCGTTCCCCAGTGGTAAAAAATATTGTTCATCGCGAGAATCGTTGATTCGAGCCCGCCGTGCTGGGTTGAGGCACTAGTGAAGGCGGTTCCCACTTTGTTGTAAAAAGCACCCTGCGCCCATAGCCCCCCGGAAGTATCCAGAAAAGCTTTGAGTTGGCTCGCTGGACCGCCGAACCTGGTGGGGGACCCCAAAGCGATGCCATCTGCCCAGACAAGGTCCTCGAGCTGGGCAAGTGGGTCGCCAGGTTGGTCAGCAAACTCCTGCCAGCCAGGATTACGTGCGATCGCTTCGGCGGGCGCGGTTTCCTCCACGTGTCTGAGGCGAATCTCTGCGCCAATACTTTCCGCACCTCGTGCAATTTCGTGAGCGAGCCGAGCGACATTTCCGGTAGCCGAGTAGTAGATCACCGAAATCTTTGGCGGGTTAGCCATGCATACTTCGCTTAAGAGTGTGACTAGGGCTCTCCCCGTATTTTTCCCGATATATTTGCGAAGTACGCCCCAAGTGCGTGAAGCCAACGCTGTACATCAGTGATGCCACTGTGCGTTGATCAGAATCAGAAGTAAGTAAGGCGCTGTGTAGTTTTGACAGTCGCACATCTGTGAGCAGCTCAATCGGAGTCATCGAGAATTGGTCTTGAACGCAAGCTTGAAGCTGACGAACGCTCAGAGCCACTGCGGCAGCAAGATCAGCCACAGTAAGCGGCTCACTAAAATGAGTGTCTATCCAGTCAATAATTATTCGACCGCGATGTCCGTCAACTGTAGACGGTGCCGTTGAGTTTTCGACAGCCAGAATGAGTGCGTTGAGCAGGTTGTCTTCCATTACTTGTAGAAAATTTTCCACCACTAGTACCGGTGTTTCAGCAGGAATCGCTGATGCCAAATTCCACAAACTACGGCAGGTGTGAGTGAGCCACTGGTTCCCAGCCGCCATGCCAAGATCGGAATTAGTGCCCAGCCTGGAATTTTCGGTATGTGACTCACCGAGGACTTTGATTTTCTGTGTGTGTAGTTTCTCCTGATCACTCGCAATTATCAGTGCACCAGCCCAAGGGTCTGGATTCATGACCGTCACGTTGGATTGGGAAAGCAGGAAACCACTCGCGAACTTTTCAGGCTTGACGTGATAGTCGCGGCTCACACCCATGGGCCCTAGTGGAATAGTGGCGACTACTCGGTCGCCAGTAGGAGGAGCCTCGACAGTCACGTTCCCCCCGTATCTCACGAATACGAAGCGAGAAGTAGGCATGGTGACCATCGCTACTTTGCCGTTCAGGGACGACTCACGCGTGAATATTTCGTGGGGCGTTGTTCGCCGCGCAACTTCGTCGCGCAGAACTGTGGCATGGGTGCTCGTCAGATTAAATACCGGAGCCATCGAATTTGGCACCTGAAACCTCCTCGCGTCCCACCTAGGGCAACCGTGATGTCTTAAGGAGATTTTAGGCGTTCTGCGGGCAGTCCGTGTGCTATTCAAAGGTTTCCCCGATCAGTCACAATTTAGCGAGGGAGGCGAACTCCTTTAGCTTCAAGTCGTGGGAGGACTTCCTCTGCAAAATACGGAAGTTCCGCGGCGTAGTCAAAGAACGACAGTGTCATTCCACCGAAACCTGCCTTGGCGAATCTCTCGATTTCGTCAGCTACCTGATCCGGTGTTCCGATGATCGGACAGGAACCGTGTCCTCCGGCAAAGCGATTGCGAAACATGGACAGCATCTCGGGTGTAAATGACTGAGCGTGCATGCCTTGAAGGGTCATCAGATTGTCCACGGCATCCCAGTCGGCATTCTCCTCCGCGTAGTAGTGCAAAAAGTCGTTTGCTTCTTTTTCAGTTGGTCGAACCACGCAATACCCCAACGTAAATACACCGGCCTGGCGGTGGAATTCTTCTTTGGCCTGGGTAGTCACAGTTTTGACAACCTCCGCACCATCCTCGGGCCCGCCAACAATTGTGAAAACGAAGTTCGCATTCCGTGCAGCAAATTCTCGGCCTTGCTTGGAAGATCCGGCATTCAGAATCGGAACCATGCCGTCATAGGGCTTGGGCAAACTTTCCACGTGCTGCAATTGGAAGAACTTGCCATCCCAGTCAAAGGATCCTTCAGTCGTCCAAATCTTTTTGACGATGTCAAACCATTCTTGGGCTAGCGCATAGCGGTCATCATGATCTTGGGGTAGGTCTACTCCAAATGTTTCGTATTCGGGTTTATTCCACCCGGCAACAACATTGAGTCCGGCTCGCCCTTTGCCGACTTGATCGACGGTCGCCATTTGTTTTGCCGCTACAACCGGATGGTTGTAGGCGGTATGGATTGTTGCAAATATCGAGATTCGTTTGGTGCTCGCCAGCAGGCTTGCCGCCCACACGGTGGGGTCGAGCACTGAGCCGTGGAAATTGGTTTCGCCGCCATAACCGATCCATCGAGCTATGGGCAGGAGAAAGTCAATTCCGACTTCATCAGCGATCTGGGCGAGGCGCAGATTGTCATCCCAGCTGGCACTCCAGCGATCAGGTGCCTTGGTTACCGCCATCCCTCCCGAGCAATTGGGTGAAAAAAGTCCGAGTTTGAAATCTTTGCCGTCAAGAATTGCTTTGACCATGTGGCTTCTCCTTAATTGGTACCAGTCGGTACCCCCCAGTCTCAACCGGCCTCGCTAACGGGTCTATCCCGATCGCGCGGGAAAATATCCAATTTGGCACCAAGTAAGAGGACCAAGGCGCAATCAATCCTTTGTAGGTGCGTGGCCTTTGACAGATTCAGTGGGAAAGCGCTCCACAACGGAATCGAACTTATCCGTGGTGGCTTTACCGAGATCGATCTCCAATACATCGGCTAACCGGACGAGATACAGGATGATGTCCCCCATTTCCTCTCCCACCCGCTGATGCAATTCTGGTTTCGCTACCAGGTCTTTTGCTTGATCAGCGGGGAGCCATTGAAAAAGCTCGGCAAGTTCACCGACCTCACCCACCAGTGCCAATAAAAGTGACTTCGGGTCATGAAACTGTTCCCAGTCCCGATCTCGGGAAAAGTCACCCATTAATTGACGGATGTGATCGAAAGAATCCTGATGAGTGGTCTTAGCCATGGCGAAAGTCTGCCTTATTCGCGGGATCCGAGTTTGCCACTAGCGTGTGTGCACTGCGGAACGCACAGCGGCAGGAACCGGTATGGGCTGTCCGGAATCATCGATGTTGACGTACCGCGCGGTCCCGGTGAAGACCGCCTCGCCGTCTCGGGTGATCGAGTAGGTCAGCACCAGACTCGTATTACCCACATGATCGCACCGTACGTCCAAGTCGAGAACGTCATCGATCGTTGCGGTTGACCGGTAGGTCGCGTCCATGTGACCGAGGGCACCATTAAAAGGCACCGCGTACAAAGCCTCCGGTGGCAAACCCAGGGCCCGGAAGTATTCGGTGAAGGCTTCATCACAGATGTCTAGGAAGCGGGAGTTGAGCACGACCCCCGCGGAGTAGACATCCCGGTAGCGGACCCGGTAGTTTCCCACGTTCATAGCTAGCGCGTCATCACGATCTTGCCGCGCATGGATCCCTCGATCATCGCCGAGAAACCCTCGCGCGCGGAGTCCATCGGCAAAGTGCGATCGATAATCGGGCGGACGCCGGATTCAGCGAGCAGCGCCAGGAGGCGACTGAACTCCTCGCTGGTTCCCATGGTCGACCCGACGACCCGCAATTGCAGAAAGAAGACCCGGTTCAATTGCGATGGTGGCATCGCACCGGATGTCGCACCGGACACGACGATCGTGCCGCCGGGGCGCAGGGACTTCAGGGAGTGATCCCACGTAGCTTCGCCCACCGTTTCAATCACGGCGTCAACTTTGTCCGGGAGGCGCGCACCTACCTCGAATGCTTCATCTGCACCGATGGTCGTGGCCCACTCACCTTTGTCTGTATCGCGCGAGGTCACCCACACCCGCAGTCCCATGGCTTTACCCAGCACGATTGCGGCGGTGGAGACACCACCACCTGCGCCTTGGATCAGCACAGTGTCTCCCGGTTGGGTTCCCGATTTGGTGGACAGCATTCGGTACGCGGTCAAATAGGCGGTCGGCAAACAGGATGCCTCCTCAAAGCTCATACTTTCGGGCAGCGGGATTAGGTTGCTGGCCGGTACGCGAACCCGTTCAGCGAAGGTGCCGGGGTAGACCTCGCTGAGTAGTGAACGCTTTGGATCCAAGGTTTCGTCACCACGCACCGGTGTTCCGATCACCGCATGGACAACCACACGCGTTCCATCGGGGGCGATGCCGGCGGCATCGGTTCCCAAGATCATCGGGACCTGTTCCGCACGCAGGGCCTGTCCGCGAAGGGCCCAAACGTCGTGGTGGTTAAGGCTCATCGCCTTGACCTCGACGTCGACCCACTCGAGTGGCGTCGGTTTCGGTTCGACGTCTCCGATCTCTAAGACAGAAAGCGGATCGTCTGGGTTTATGCCGGCGGCGTAGATGGAATACATACGATAAAGCCTAGCGGTGGCAACTCTTGTGCACAGTTCGAATCCGGATTAGGCTGCCACAGCCGGCTCATGCCTTACAGCGTCGTTCTTACCTCTCCCGTCACCGGTGCCTCTCACAACTGGAGCGCTC
>FLOH01001536.1_pt1 | contig 28042 bp, 27 predicted proteins | sample 756751 | NCBI WGS metagenome assembly FLOH01 (sample SAMEA4026879, study PRJEB14308) | marine metagenome | biome: coastal water; material: water | depth 74 m
GTTGTTGCACGTGAGTCGAAGGGTCGAAGGATCATGCGTTCAGACTTTATTTGTGAGGGGAATACGCTGAAAAAAGGTGGCCAGGGACGGGATCGAACCGTCGACCTTCCGATTTTCAGTCGGACGCTCGTACCAACTGAGCTACCTGGCCAACAAGTCCGGATCTCTCCGAACTAAGCGACCCCGACCGGACTCGAACCGGCGACCTCCGCCGTGACAGGGCGGCGCGCTAACCAACTGCGCTACGGGGCCAAACTTGTGATCCCAATACTACGGAAACCGTATCCCCAGCGGGGTTCGAACCCGCGTTACCGCCGTGAAAGGGCAGCGTCCTAGGCCACTAGACGATGGGGACCTGGTGCAACTGGCAAAGTGTAGGGGAGAGACCTCCGTGAGCGGTACTCGCCCTCACATGTGAAGGTGGAGCCGTGATTGATGTTCCAGTGGCTCGGTTCGAGGAACTCGTGAGCGACGCTTTGGACACTATCCCCGAGGGACTAATGGCCCTGATGGAGAACGTAGTGGTGTTCGTGGAGGAGCAGAAACCCGGTCGACCACAACTGCTGGGGCTCTACCACGGAGTCCCACTCACAAAACGCGGCACCGGATATTCAGGTTTTCTCCCCGATCACATCACGATTTACCGCACACCCATCTTGCGAATATGTGGATCAGAGGAAGCGGTGGTTCGCCAAGTCGGGATAACAGTGATCCATGAAGTGGCGCATCACTTTGGGATCAGCGACGAGCGTTTACACGAGTTGGGCTACGGGTAGGCTGTGAACCATGCATATTGCTGACTCGGTCTATTTCATTAGTGGTGGCGCATCTGGGCTAGGAGAGGCCGCTGCCCGACGTTTGGCGGCTAATGGAGCCGCAGGCGTTGTTATCTCCGACTTAAACCTGGAAGCTGCACAAAAACTCGCGTCAGAATTGGGCGAAGTTGCACTTGCCGTACGTGTTGATGTGCAAAACACGGATGAAATAGCTGCCGGCATGGACGCTGCGATTTCCCGCTTTGGTCGAATTGACGCGGCAATTAACTGCGCAGGGATCGGATGGGCTGAGCGAACCCTCGACCGAGAAAATAATGCCGCATCAATTGACAACTACCGTCGAGTAATCAACATCAACCTCGTGGGAACTTTCGACGTCACCAGAATCGCTGCGTCTCATATTGCCAAGAACGAGCCACAAGACTCCGGGGAGCGGGGAGTGATCGTGATGACCGCGTCCCTTGCCGCCTTTGATGGACAGATCGGTCAGGCGGCGTACAGCGCCAGCAAAGGCGGCATCGTTGGAATGACCCTCCCACTATCCCGCGATCTCGCAGCTACCGGGATCCGAGTTGTGACCGTTGCGCCAGGACTCATTGATACACCGATCTACGACACTATGCCGGAAGGTTTGAAAGAGCGACTGGCGTCAACACCGGTGTTCCCAAAGCGCTTGGGTTTGCCAGACGAATACGCACATCTGGTGCAGGCGATCCTAGAAAACGGTTACCTCAATGGCGAAACCATTCGACTAGATGCGGCATTGCGCATGGCACCGAAGTAGTAGTTGAACTAGTAGTTACTGTGTAGCAGCCCGGTTGAGTCGGTCTCGAATCGCTGCAGCGATCCCACCACCGGTCGGCGGAATAGCGTAAATAACCCCTTTACTAGATTTGTCGGCTTCGCGTAAAGCCGAGTACAGAATGTGGGCATATTGATCGGCATTTTCAGGAGAAGCAATTCGCTTGAACCCAACCGGTGTCTCAATATCTTGCATCGCAATCAACGCACCGCCCTGGAAATTTCTTAGTTCATACTCCGTGGTGAGCACCAGTTGTTTCTTGGGTGTGTAGTGAGATGCGAGAGTGCCAGGTGCTCGCACGTGACTTTCGTTACCTGAAAGGTGAATGATTGTTTCAATGTCCTCAGCCGTGACGCCGCCGTGACGAAGAATGATTGGTTCTGGCCCAGTTGCATCAATAATTGTTGACTCGACTCCGATTCGTGAGCCCGCTCCGTCGAGAGCTAGGTCGTCTTGGTCAAGATAGTCCTTGAGTTCTTCAACCGCGTGGGCCAGTGACGTGGGACTTACATTGCCGAAACGATTCGCACTCGGTGCGGCGATCCCTGCAGCCGGATCATTTTTTTCTTGGGCCAGAGCTACGAGGACTTGTCGGAAGACGGGGTGCTGCGGAACTCGCAGGGCAATAGTGTCCTGGCCACCGGTGAGATAGTCACCCGCTCGGGGGAGCCGCTTAAGAACCAGCGTCATGGGCCCGGGCCAAAATGCGGTAGCAAGATCTTTGGCATATTCGGGAATTTGCGCCGCCCAACTGCTTACCTGTTCCTGGTCAGAGATGTGAACGATCACGGGGTGGTTCGCCGGTCGATTCTTTGCGGTGAAAATCCGAGCCACGGCAACCTTGTTGTCAGCGTCAGCGCCGAGGCCGTAGACCGTTTCGGTAGGCAGGATCGCTAGACGTCCCCGTGCAAGCGCATTCGCTGCCTCCCTCGGATTTGTTACTTCGCGCACGGTCGAACTCTAGCCATGGTGGATTCCGTCTACTTTTGTAAGGGAATGGTAAAGATTGTGTTTGGGCTCGGCAAAATGTTGATTTTGGTGGAGCCAATGGGTTCAAGTTCGCTCTAATGGTCACAGCTACCAATTCAGGAGGAACAAAATGACCATTGCACCCGAGAATCCTAATCCAGGTAAAACAATGATTGTTGGCACATTGGTTCAAGAGCCAGTGGATCCGATACTTGATCCAGGTCCGATTTTTGCTGCACCGGTAGGCGCAACTCCCAAGGGCAAATCCCGAGTCGGCTTGTTAATTACCGGAGCAGCGATCACGGCGCTCTTCGGTGGAGCTGTGGGTGGAGCAGTCGGCTACACGGTTGCTCAGAGTAATTCGAGTTCACCCATCGCGGTTTTATCCGGTGGTTCAGTTGAGCCCGCAGCCGGATCAGTCGCCGCGGTCGCGGCAGCTGTGCAACCTTCAGTGGTTCAGTTGAATGTGTCCGGGTCGCAGGGTGATGGAACCGGAACCGGATTCGTTGTGAGTTCTGACGGATACATCGTTACCAATGATCACGTGGCAGGTGACGCAGGAAATGACGGAACTATCGATGTAACTTTTATTGACGGTTCAACCGCGACGGGCACACTCGTCGGATCCGACCCTGGATACGACATTGCCGTTGTCAAAGTCGATCGCACTGAACTACCCGCATTGACGCTGGGTAGTTCCGACGCAGTCAACGTGGGCGACATCGCCGTTGCGATTGGTTCGCCGTTGGGACTGCAAGGGACCGTTACTTCGGGAATTGTCAGTGCACTTAATCGTCCGGTAACCGCTGGCGGTCAAGGAGACACGGCGTATATCAACGCGATTCAAACCGATGCTGCGATCAATCCCGGTAACTCTGGTGGGCCGCTTGTAAACACGGCCGGTGAAGTAATCGGAGTTAACTCTGCAATTGCGACAGTGGGCAGAGGTGATGCCGTAGGGAGCATCGGACTTGGTTTTGCAATCCCAGTTGATACAGCAAAACGAATTGTTGACGAGCTGATCAATACCGGAACATCCCAAACCCCGGTCATTGGTGTTCAACTCGACATGGGATTTGAAGGTCCAGGTGGCGCTGTCGCGCAGGTAACTTCGGGGTCACCGGCTGATGCTGCCGGATTGCAAGAGGGCGACGTGATCACCAAGGTTGATGGGAACCTGATCAGTGATTCAACTGCATTGATAGTTTCCATCCGCGCAAATGCTCCGGGAGATGAAATTGAACTCACGGTGCTACGCAATGGCGACACGCTCGCAGTCGCCTTAACTCTTGAGACAGCTGACAAAAACTAGACACTAGTTACTTATGTGATTACCCCGCAAAGCCTGAGCCCGCCGTGACCTCCTCTACGGCGGGCTCAGTTCTGTCGCGTGCCGACCGGGGCGTATTGCGATACGCGGCCTCGGACACCTCGGGAGCCCTTTCAAGGTGCGGGTTTGGTGTTTATTGGGCAGAGTTAGGAGGTGATCAATCCACTCTCTATCGCTCGTGAGCGGACCGCGTCGGGTTTTAGGCGCATGGTGTCGGGGGAGTCCGACGGTTCACCCGAATGGGTGACCCAGTTGAGCAGCGGTGTTGACAAGGGATTTTTCGGTCCAGGTTCTGCAACGTGGGCCGTGCACGGTTCACTACCCACTCTTGTTGGTGGCGTACGTTCACTTCTCATGCAAGCGCTGCACCCCGGCGCACTTGCCGGTGTTGATGAACACTCGCGCTACGAGGCTGACCCCCTTGGTCGCTTGGCAGGAACCACACAATGGTTGACCGTTGTGACATTTGGTGACACCGAGATGGCAGAGCGAGAGTGCGCACGCGTTCGCGGAATGCATCGAAAAGTAACGGGGAGTTACGTCAACGCGCAGGGTGAGGAAAAGGATTACAAGGCAACGGATTCAGATTTATTGCGTTGGGTTCACGTCGCTTTTACGGACTCATTCTTAGCCACGCACTTAGTGTGGGGTGGGTCGATTCCGGGTGGTCCTGATCAATATGTGCGCGAGTGGGCGATCGCAGGCGAAATGGTCGGCGTCACCGATCCACCACAAAGTTTTGATGAATTACGCGACCAACTTAACGCTTTCAGACCAGATCTTTGTGGTGGCGAACGGGCGCTTCGCACCGCGAAATTTGTAAGAAATGCGCCGGTCCCGCTTGCCGCGAAAGCCCCATACAGTGCGCTTTTTGCAGGTGCGGCCGCAACAATGCCGAAATACCAGCGGGAACTATTGGGCCTACCCACAATCCCAATGACAGCCGTTAAGCCGGTGGTGACGGCAATGCTGGGGAGCCTTGGTTGGGTGCTGGGACCTACTTCTCCCTCGATGAATGCCGCAAATGAGCGGGTTGCGACATGCCAAGAGACCCCCGGTTCGCCATAACTACCCCCGCTCGGGTGATGATGTCGTGTATGCGGTCGCTGCGGCCGAAAGGCCGACTTCTCCCAGCGCGTGCAACCACCGTAGTGGTGTGCGCTGCTATTTGCCTGTCAACTCTTGGTTCGGCGGCGCACGCGGAAGAGGCACCGGTTGTGCCCGCCCCAGAGGCACCGGTTGTGCCCGCCCCAGAGGTACCGGTGCCTGTGCCAGCGCCAGTCCCGCCGGTAATGCCCACAGCGCTCGGCAGCTGGTGCACCACCCTGTTCCCTATGTCGGTGAAGAAGCAGCGAAACCAAAGTAAAGCTTTGATGGCGGGGAAAGTGAATCTTGGCAAGGGAGGAACCTACTCACTGACGGAGAATCCCAACTGGAAACCGCAGTCTTCAGCGGATCTCTCCGGAAATCGTCATATCAACTCACTGCGTTGGGCGTTGCCGCTTTTGTTCCATGGGGTCAATACGCAGAACCAAGCAATGGTGGACCGCTTCAGACAATTGATGTACTACTGGATTGACGACCATAAAGGAAAGCGTTCTTACTGGGTGAACGCATCAATCTATGGCGGTCTACGAACTCAAACACTTGCTTGCGCGTGGCAAACATTGCAGGACCCAACTATTCAGCAGGCAGCGGTTCGAGACGCGACCTCGATGTGGAAGACATATCGTGGTGGAACTGATGTCAAGATTGGTGCAAATAACACAGACCTCACTCGCCAAATTGGCGCCCTCGCAACTTTCTGTTCCGTGGGAGATGTCAATTTGCGAGATGTGGCTTGGAATCACCTTGTCGCAATCGCCCGAGGGGTAATTAACGACGACGGTAGCGACGTTGAAGGCTCCCCGCATTACGCAATGTATATGGAAAAGCTGCTATCAACTGTGGAGGCAGCGGCGGCCACATGTGGGATACCTAATGAACCAATTCCACAACTTCGTGGATTGCTGTACGGCTTTGTTGCACAGGCAGTCCGACCTGATTTCAAACTTGAATCACTCGGTGATACTGCCGCTGTCGAACTGCGCAGCACTTTCGGGGTCGGGGACTGGCGCGCGGATTGGTTGCGCAGTCAAGGCGCGATCGGCACGCCACCCACCCCGGTCTACAGGGCTTATGACGGTGGCTACATTTTCGGTCGCCATTCATGGGCTCTCAGTGGCTCGGGTGCGCCAGATAGTTATTACTCACTGCGATACAAAGGTGTTCGACCAGCCACGGCTCACACCCATGACGATGGTGGATCATTGACTTTCTATTCTCGTGGAGTTCCCTGGATTGCAGATCCGGGTCCGTACCGTTACAACTCCAGCTCATTACGATCTTTTGTGAAAAAACGGGCGGCTCATTCTACATTTACAGTATCCAATACAAAGTACAATCGCTGGAAGGGTGTTGTTAAAACGAAGAGTCGTTCGGATTCCCTTTCTGGAGGTAACGACTATTCATGTTTGGTTGACAAGTCGTGGAAAAAGTCCAAAATAACTCGCTGTGTAACTTATGTTCGCGGAAGCGATGCACTCGTTGTGGCAGATTATATAGATGCAACCAAAGTCAAAGTCCCTAAGAAGAAACGGAAGAACTACAAAAAACGTGAAATAACGCAACGTTGGCAAATTGGTCCCGGAATTGGTGTTGAAGGCACCGACGGTCAGTTAACACTGGTGTCGGGCGATCAGCGAGTTGACGTGATCAAGGCAGGTGTTGGTGACTGGAATTTGAGGTCAGCGGCAGCGGGCTCTTCAATTGGTTGGCACACCACAGACTGGGGCGTTAAGGCACCTGGCACGGTCTTGTCACGGTCAACAATTGTTCCCCGCAAGGGAGATCAGCAAGTGATGGTGACCGTATTTGTGCCAAGAGGATCAGGCGAGAGTGTTCCTGTGCAAATCGGTGACGGAACGGTGACCATTACCCGAAACGGCAATCCCGTGACCTTGGGATTCCCCGCTCCCTAAATTAGTAGTTCTTCAACTTCGGATCTTCGTGGGAGTGATGTGATTGCGCCCACACGAGTTGCGGTTAATGCACCGGCAGCGCTTGCCCAACGTAATGCTTCATTCAATGGCTGCCCTTCATTTAATGCAGCTGCAAGTCCGCCACAGAAAGCGTCGCCCGCGGCAACCGTGTCTACTGGGACAATTCGAAATGCTGCCGCCTGCCCCGATGCGGTCGCCGTTGACCACACTGCACCTTTCTCTCCACGTGTGATGATCACGGAGCCAACACCCAGATCAACAATGGATGTCGCGACCTCAACGAAGTCGAGCATAGATTTACAAGCGTTTCCTTCCAAGGTACATAGCCCCTGAGCTTCGAGCTCATTGGGAACCAAGTAGTCGACGAGGGGGAAAACTGATGGAGGGAAGTCACGTACAGGCGCGGGATTCAGAATCGTGATCGCTCCCAATTCCTTCGCCACCCTCAATGCTCTTTCCGTCGCCTGGACGGGCACTTCACCTTGGGTGAGTACTACCCCGATCCGGTGCTCACCCGCGATTTCCCTCAGCGACGTTTCGACACTGTCTTCGCTCAGAAAGTTGTTGGCACCGGAGACCACAATTATGCGATTCTCGCCGGAGCTTTCCACTTCGATAATCGCCATTCCGGTACTGGTATCGGGTATCTGACTCACTAGCGAGTCGATTCCCTCATCTGTGAGGGTCTGGATCAAGCCAGGTCCGAATTGGTCTCCTCCAACGGCGCCGATCATGGCAACCTGGGCGCCAAGTCGGGACGCTGCAACGGCCTGGTTGAGACCTTTCCCTCCAGGCGCCTGCTCGAAAGTTTTGCCAAGAACGCTCTCACCGGCTGCTGGGAAAGCATCCAGCGTGAGAACGAAGTCTGTATTAAGACTTCCGACGACTACTACGACTGATTCGGTCGGACTCGATTTATTGTTTGCAGGTTGACTCACAGAGAGATAATGTCATGGCAGGAGTCCGGTTGTGTCGGCCATCAGAAATTGGGAGAGTTCATGAAGCTTGTACTGGGCAGCGACCATGCCGGATTCGAGCTCAAAAGCGCTCTGAGCGCATGGCTACTCGACATGGGTCACCAGATTTACGACGTCGGAGGCTTCAGCGAAGAACGGGTTGATTACCCAGAGTTCGGAGCAGAGCTCAGCCGCGTTGTAGCCGCAGGTGAAGCTGAATTCGGAATTGCTGTCTGCGGCAGTGGCCAAGGGATCTGCATGGCGGCAAATAAAATTCATGGAATTCGAGGGGCCCTCATCCGGACAGTTGAAGACGCACAGCTGGCACGAGCGCACAACAACGCGAACGTGGCCTGCTTTGGCGGCCGAGTGACTGATGCACTACTCGCACAAGAGGCCTTGGCCGTGTTCCTGTCCACGCCTTTTGAAGGTGGGCGTCATGCTGATCGGGTGGCCCAGCTTGATGAACTGAATTAGTGGAACTTTTTCTCAAGTGAATTCGTCCAAGAGTTACCGGCCAGATAGCCCACTATTTAGGAGTAGTTATGAAATTCATCAATAAGTTCGCAGCAATCGGCGTGATGAGTGTTCTTGGGGTCACGGTTCTTGTGGGTTGTTCAAGCAGCGACGATCCTGCAACCGAGGCAACTACTTCTTCAGAGACGAGTCAAATGCTCCCACCGGTCATTGTCACGGCGGATCAAACCGATGCGTCAGCCGTGGTTGGCGACATGATCGACATTGTGGTTGATGACCCAGTAAATACGACGATCGCGGTCGACAATCCCGAGGTGCTTGAGATCACACAAGGTAAAGATGATGGAAGTGCACTCTTTAACCCTGGGGCAAAAGCACTTTCCCCGGGAACAGCAACCATTATGGTCACCAGTGCTGATGGTTCAATTCGAGACATCGTGGTGACTGTCTCCTAGAAGGTAATTGTCTCCGAGAAACTCACTCTGACTAGCATGTGCTAGCCGACAAAGAACATGGCTTATCCCTCAAAGTGGACATATCACCCCGGGACCCAAGCCAGGCGCAACGTGAATTGGCAGACGCGGTCATTTCGCACGTGTCTAAGAATTTTGGCGTTCCGTTATACGGGCGGGTTGACCTTCTCGATGATCCTCGCGGGAAACCGGTCATCTTGGAACTGGAGCTAGTGGAGCCTTCAATGTTTTTTTGACGGCCCTCAAGTCTGCTGAACGACGGACGACTCTCTTTATCGAATAGCTTTGGCTCCGTAATGAAATTGTTATCGAATGTTCAAAAATGTAGTCTTTTTTGCTTGCGGTGCTTGATTAATTAGATTATGTTGTCGCTCACAACAATTTATCAACCGACATAGATTGAGGGATTCGTGAGCGACCGCTTAACGCCCGTGCCAGAAGATAAGTTTGCTTTCGGTCTTTGGACTATCGGACATATCGGTCGGGACCCGTTTGGTGACGCAACTCGACCAGCCATCACGACTTCAGACTTTGTCAAGGGACTCGCGGACATTGGCGCTTGGGGTGTTTCATTCCATGACGACGATCTCATGACTTTTGGGGCGAGCGAATCACAGCGTCGGGCCGAGCTTGATGCCTTCAAAAAGGCACTGGACGAATCTGGCTTGGCATGCCCCATGGCGACAACTAACCTGTTTTGGCACCCGGTATTCAAAGACGGCGCGTTTACTTCAAATGACCGAAATGTTCGACGTTTTGCTATTCAAAAGACGCTGCGCAACCTAGATGTCGCTGCCGAACTAGGGGCAACTACCTACGTGTTATGGGGTGGCCGTGAAGGCGTTGAGAGCGCCGCGAGTAAGAATCCTGCCGATGCTCTTGACCGATACAAAGAGGCCCTGGACTTTCTGTGTGGCTATGTCTCCGAAAAAAAATACGACATTCGCTTTGCTCTAGAGCCAAAACCGAATGAGCCGCGAGGGGACACTTTCCTTCCCACCATCGGTCACGCAATGGCGTTTATCAACCAACTTGAGAGTCCGGCCATGGTCGGCCTTAATCCCGAGGTGGCCCACGAGACCATGGCGGGATTGAGTTTCTTCCAAGGAGTCGCCCAAGCTTTGTGGCAAGGCAAGCTCTATCACATTGATCTCAATGACCAAAAAATTGGACGTTTTGATCAAGATCTTCGTTTTGGATCTGAAGGCATAAAAGACAATTTCATGTTGGTGCGTTTGTTGGAAAATTCCGACTACACCGGGCCGAAGCACTTTGATGCTCGTCCGTACCGCAACGAATGGGGTGACGGTATTTGGGACTTCGCTCGCGGATGCATGCGCACCTACCTCGCACTCGCAGCGAAGGCACGCGAGTTCGACCAAGATCCTCGGGTAAAGGCAGCACTAGACATGGCGAGTACGCCTGAACTCGCGGAACCGAGCGTTGGCAAATTCACATCTGAAATTGCTGACGGATTGCTCAATGAGTCGTTTGAACCAGATGCGCTTGCAGCTAGGTCCTACGGCAACGAAGCACTTGATCAATTAGTCATTGATCGAATTCTGGGAATCTAATTTCTCGGGAAAAGTTAAGCAGGAAATTCCTGCAGGGAAAGGAAATAAATGAAGAAGAAGCTATATGTAGCTTTCGCGAGCATCGCGGCAGCATCATTGGTACTTACATCCTGTTCGTCGAGTGACGACACAGCAGCAACAGACACTGCATCAGAAAGCGCAGTGACTGAAGAAGCGGAAGCAACTGAGGAAGCCGCAGCAGGCGATGCAGGAACAGCTTGCGTTATCTTGCCAGACAGCCAGTCTTCAGATCGCTGGGAAAACCAGGATCGTCCAGCAATCCAAAACGCTCTTGAATCAGCAGGATTCTCAGCTGACATCCAGAACGCTCAGGGTGATACAACCCAGTACCTCACCATCGGTGATCAAATGCTCGCAGGTGGCTGCGGCGTCATGGTCCTGGTCGACTTGAACGGCTCCGGCGCAACCGTTGCTGAAAAAGCAAAGGCTCAGGGCATCCCGGTAATTGCATACGATCGTCCATTTGCACCTGCTGACTACTACGTGTCATTTGACAACGTAAAAGTTGGACAACTTCAGGGTGAAGGTCTTCTCAAGTGCCTTGGCGACAATGGCATCGATCCTGCCGCCGCCGCAGTCGTGTTCCTCAACGGTTCACCATCCGACGGCAACGCCGCGATGTTCAAGGAAGGTTACGAAACCACCCTTGCAGCTGCAGGAGTAACACCAGTTAATGACCAGTCGGTCCCAGACTGGGATAACCAACAAGGTGGCGTCATTTTCGAGCAGATGTTCACTGACCTTGGTGGAAAGATTGATGGCGTTCTCGCCGCAAATGACGGTCTTGGTGGAGCTGCCATCGCAGTTTTGGACAAGAACGGCATTAAGGTCCCCGTGACCGGACAGGATGCAACCGTTGGTGGTTTGCAAAACGTTCTCCTCGGCAAGCAGTGCATGACCGTGTTCAAGAACACGGCACTTGAAGCTGGCGATGCATCGACACTCGCCATCGCACTACTTAATGGAGAAGCCCCATCTGTAGAAGGGACCGTGGACGTCGACGGAACAAGTGTTCCAGCGAAGTACTCAGACCCCGTCATCATCTACTCTGGGAATGTCAAGGAAGTTATTGACGCATCTCCTGGCTTTGACGTGGCCGCGCTCTGTGCGGATGACGTAGCAGCTGTGTGTACCGAATTGGGCATTCAGTAGGAAATAGTTAGGTAAACGGTGTGGGCTCGCACTTCTGTGTGAGCCCACACCGCTATCACAGCAGTTAATCAAAAGTGGTGTCTGGTTCGCCATATTCCCCTATTTTGCTTATGAGTTTTTGCAAAAGAAAATGAGGCGAAAATGAAATCTCCAAGTCCCATCCTGGAAGTCAGGGGCGTCACGAAGAGTTTTGGTGCGGTTGACGTGTTGCAAGGTATTGACTTCTCCGTCGAAGCAGGTTCGGTTACCGCACTCGTTGGTGACAACGGCGCGGGCAAGTCAACCCTGATCAAAGGTTTGGCCGGAATACAGCCTTTTGACGGTGGGACGATTCTCTTTGAAGGCAAGGAAGTACAACTTCATGATCCGCGTGCAGCCTCGCAACTAGGCATCGAGGTGGTGTATCAAGACTTGGCGCTCTGTGACAATCTCGACATCGTTCAAAACATGTTTCTTGGACGAGAGCTGAAGCGCGGCATGGCATTAGATGAAGGCCACATGGAATCCCGCGCGGGTGAGACTTTGCAGTCCCTGTCGGTCCGAACCGTTTCCTCTTTGCGACAAAAAGTGTCGAGTCTCTCAGGTGGACAACGACAAACTGTCGCCATTGCGCGATCAGTATTGTGGAACAACAAAGTGGTCATTCTTGACGAACCAACTGCCGCACTAGGCGTGGCGCAAACGGAACAGGTACTTGCGTTGGTACGCAGGTTGGCCGACAGCGGGCTTGGCGTAGTAATTATTTCCCACAATCTACAAGACATTTTTGAAGTAGCCGACTACGTCTACGTTCTGTATCTAGGAACTATGGTGACCCGACTTCGAGTAGCTGAAACCAATAGCGGAGAAGTGGTTGAGTACATAACTGGCGGCAAAACAGACCTGACAGCGCAGAACGGAGCCAATTCATGAGTGCCGACGTCGAGGTCCCCCAGTACATGAAGTCCAAAGGCAGTGGCGTGGCTGAATCATGGAAGGCTTATCGAATAAAGGTGCGTAGCGGCGACATGGGCTCGTTGCCTGCGGTCATCGGACTCGTCGTTTTGGTTGCCCTATTTTCACTTGCCAATCCCGTTTTCTTTACATCTTTGAACTTCGCAAACTTTTTCACCCAAGCTGCGGTAGTCATGATCTTAGCCATGGGATTAATTTTTGTACTTCTTCTCGGCGAAATTGACCTATCGGCTGGTGTGACATCAGGTGTGGCCGGCGCTCTGCTTGCCGTGTCGCTGTCTAGGTGGGGCTTCGCCTGGCCCATAGCGATCGCGGTCGCGATGCTTGCCGGAATCGCGATCGGTTTGTTTATTGGAATTTTGGTGGCAAAGATTGGCATCCCATCATTTGTTGTGACTTTGGCACTGTTTCTTGCTTTTCAAGGACTCATCCTGGTAATTATTGGTGAGGGTGGGAACGTCCGGGTGACGGACGGGGTGATCCTGGCAATTGAGAACAAGAATCTACCGATCTGGCTCGGTTGGGTCTTTTACGCGGTAATAATTATTGGTTACTTTCTGTTCTCTTATGTCGGTCGCTCTCGTCGACTAGCCCGAGGATTCGCCGCAAATGCGCTTTCCATGATCGTTATCAAGACCGCCGTCATGGCGGTAATCGGCTTCGCAATTGTGTGGGCATTGAGCTTAGAACGTAGTGTGAATCCTGAATTAAACCCGTTGAGTGGTGTGCCAATAATTGTCCCGATCATTGCCGTGCTTACATTGGTATTTGGCTTTGTTTTGAACAGGACCACCTTTGGTCGTCATGTGTATGCAGTCGGTGGCAATGTAGAGGCCGCGCGGCGCGCGGGCATCAGCGTCAGTCGCATCCGCATCATCGTCTTCACAATCTGTTCTGGAACAGCAGCTTTCGCGGGCATCGTCTTCGCATCTCGAGCAGCATCGGTTGACCCTAACGCCGGAAAGTTCATCGTTCTGAATGCTATTGCTGCAGCGGTTATTGGCGGGACCAGTCTTTTCGGCGGTCGCGGTCGAATCCATGATGCCCTCATTGGTGGCGCGGTTGTCGCAGTAATTGATAACGGAATGGGATTGTTGGGTTACTCCGCGGGTGTGAAGTTGATGATCACCGGGTCCGTGCTGATGTTGGCGGCTGGCGCAGACGCGCTGTCACGTAAACGGTCACAAGGAGTCATGCGGTAACACGCTCTCGAAATGTTGAAACCATCACCAGTCACACCTGACAAAGTTAAGCGACATAATCTCGCTCGAGTATTGCGTTATCTGCATGAGGACGGCGAATTAAGCCGCTCAGATCTGGTATTTCTTACTGGGCTCAATCGCAGCACCATCGGGGCGCTCGTCTCAGACTTGGCAGAAGCAGGTTTGGTGGAGGAAGTTTCTGGAGTGGGTGGGTCACGTGGCCGTCCATCTCTAGTTGTCCGCACCAATAGTTCACGCAATTTTGTTCTCGCATTTGATCTTGGAGTTGATCGGATAGTTGCCGCGGCTGTCGGTTTGGGCGGTGAAGTTCTGGCAACTATTCACCGACCCCGCAAGGATGGCCCGTATCCCGTGAAGGAAGCGATTGCCGCAATTTTGGAAAGTACAGATGAGCTCTTTACTTCGTTGCCGACCGGCGCGACCTGGGCTGGCGTCGGCATCGCGATCCCGGGAGTAGTGGAGACGGAGCTTGGTTTTATTCGCAAGGCACCTAACCTGGGTTGGATCGATGTGCCATTTGGTCAGATGATCACCGAATCCTTTCGTAAACAGATTGGGGTATGTCCCAAGGTGGTCTTGGGCAATGATGCGAATTTCGGAGCGGTCGCCGAATATGTTCGTGGTGCTGCGACCGCGGCGTCGAGTGTCGTTTATCTCACAGGGGATGTCGGTGTAGGTGGCGGAGTTGTTTTGGGAGGAGAGGTGTTAACTGGGAGCAGCGGTTTTGCGGGCGAACTGGGACACCTGGTAGTGAACCCCGCTGGTCAACCGTGTAATTGCGGAAGCAGGGGGTGCTGGGAGACGGAAGTGGGCAGAGACGCGATCTTGTCCGCCGCGGGTTTTTTGCCCGGTCCGGATTCGTTTCCGGACTTCCTAGCTGCGTCAATTGCTGATCCGGCAGCAATGAAATTGGCCCTCGCAGGGGTCGGCGGGTGGGTCGGTGTCGGACTGGTCAACCTGATGAACAGCATTGATCCCCATTACATTGTCCTTGGTGGTCACCTTGCAGAAATTTATCCGTATATCAATGAAGTCGTGATCAAACGCATTGATCAGTCTCGGCCAAATGCCCATACCAGGGCTCGCATTTCACTTCCTTCCTTGTCACTGGATAGCCCGCTTGCTGGGGCGGCGGAAGCCGCATTCGCGCCGCTACTGTCAGATCCATTGCACGAAATGGATCAAGCATTTGTCCTCATCTAGTGACTCGCACGTGGAAGTCGGATTTCGTGGCCATCAGTTAATTTTCAATATCAGGCTCGGAGGACGGGCAATTAGTTGGCAGTACCAAGGAATTGAGTTGCTGGGGGCAGCTGGCGAAGATCCAGTGGAGTTCGGCTTCTACCCCATGGTTCCTTGGGCCGGAAGGTTGGTGAACAACGCAATATTTGTAGACGGTGAACTATCGGAACAAGATGTCAACTATCAAGGCTGGGCACTTCACGGAGTTTCATTTGCCCACCCCTTGTCAAGTTGGAATGTCATAGAGAGTGAAGAATGCACGACGTTTATTGCACGACAGGTAATTACTGATTGGGCAAGTATCCTTGACGTTACATTCACTTGGAATATTCGCGCGCATTCACTTGAGACCATAATTCAAGTCACTCCGAGGAGCGAGGTACCGACCAATATTGTGGTGGGCTGGCACCCCTGGTTCCACAAATCATTGGGTGTGGGTTCACCTGCTCAGCTTCACATTGTCAAGGCGAAATTACTCACCAAGTCAGATTCACTACCGACCGGTGAGCTCGTTGATTTTGATGACAGCCGGGGACCGTTCGACGATGCCCTAATTGTGCCGGATCGAGCCATAACTATTGATTGGCCTGACGCGTTGCAATTGCGGGTAACGAACTCTCACGGCTGGTTCGTGATTTACACCGGTCATAAGGATTTGATCTGCGTTGAACCGCAAACGGGTGCACCTAATTCACTCAATGGCCCGTTTAGTGAATCTGTGGTCGCCTGCAGCAAGAGTGATCCGGCTTGTATGAAAACTCAATGGGGTTTGAAAACTCTCAATGAGTAGCCGGTGGCTCCAAGCGCACGACTTCACCATTTGCAACTGAAATTCGAGCTGCATCTAATACCCGCGTTGTGGCTACGGCCTGATCCAGCGAGACTGTTGGGAGCACAGATTCGGTCAGGAAGGCCAAAACTTCTCGATAATATTCGGGCCAGTTGCCAATTTCAAATGGCAACGTTGAATGCGTGAGTTCACCCGCAACGTCACTTGACCAAATTTCAACAGTTGACTCAGCAGACTCAATCCCCCAGCCATCTCCGGGAATTTCACCTAATTTGAGGTGCTTTTCTTGAGTGTCCAAGTCATTAATGCGTAAAGCACCTTTCGTGCCGGCGAGTGTGAATCGTGGTCCAGGTAAAGCAGTTGCGAGTGATCCCACTAGATAAGAAAGTCCACCAGATTCGTGCTGCAAGATGATCAGTAGGTCGTCGTCAGATACTGGGATCTCGCGCACAGTTCGGGCGTGCGCGTTGACCGAAACTACCGGTCCCATTAGGTCCAGCGCTTGATCAACTAAATGGGGTGCGAAATCGTAGAGCACTCCACCGAGCGCTTCAGGATCATTCAATTCCCGCCAGTCGCCTTTGGGGAGCAGCCGGAATCTTTCAAGTCGCGATTCGAATCGGTGTGGAGTACCGATCGTTCCTGAATCCACAGTCGCTTTGAGGGTTAGGTAATCCGAGTCCCAGCGGCGGTTCTGAAATGGGAGAACGGCCACACCGTTGGCGTGAGCTAATTCACCAAGTTCTGCAACTGCCTGGGCATTAGCAGCGATTGGTTTATCAATCACGACATTAATCCCGCGAGAAAGTGCGGCTCGGGAGTGAGGCACGTGCGTGACATTGGCGCCGGCAACGACCACCAAGTCAGGGTTCAAATCAAGCAAAGCGTCCAGATCATTGCTCACCAGCGCATGTGGAAAATCAGATTTTGCCTGGAATACCCGCTCATCGTTTCCCGTCAAAATCCCGATTACCTCAAAACCAGCAACTGAATTAAGTAACTGCCCATGAAAGATTTTCCCTGCGAGTCCATACCCGAAGATAACGACAGTTTTCACGACACCAGCCTATCGGCACTCGCACACTGAATAACTATGATGATGGCATGACATATGCCCTGCGCGACCTAAAAGACACTGTAATTGCCATCACGGGAGCAACCTCGGGAATCGGTAAAGCAACCGCCGAACAACTTGTTGAGCTTGGTGCCAAGGTGTCACTGGGCGCACGCAACGCTGACCGCCTGCAAGAATTAGTTAAACAACTAGGACCCGACAACGCTATTGGGGTTCCCATGGATGTCCGCTCGGTTGAAGACAACCAATCATTGATTAATGCGGCGGTAGAAAAGTTCGGAAAACTCGACTCAATTGTCCCGAACGCTGGTATCGGCATATACGGATCCATTTTGGACCACTCGGACGATGAACTCCGCCGCATGATGCATACCAATTACGACGGCACCGTCTGGACTATTCGTGCGGGCGTTCCCGAGATGCTAAAAACAACCGGGGCAGGGGACATCGTGATCGTTTCCTCGGTTGCAGGCTTTCGTGGAGGTGGGGACGAAGCGGTGTACGCGGGCACCAAGTTTGCCCAGGTTGGTCTAGCCGGTGCATTGGATCGCGAACTGCGGGAGAAGGGGATTCGCGTCACCGCTGTATGCCCAGCCGGTGTAGGCACAGAGTTCGCAGTTGGCGCTGGCCGCGTTGAAAATGATGCACGTTTCGCAGACTGGCTGGTAGCCGACGATGTCGCTCACGCAGTCGTCTCAGTGCTCCAGCAGCCTCGCACTGTCCGCACTACCGTTTGGCAGCTGTGGTCAATGGGTCAACAAAGCTGATTGCAATTCCCAATCGGTGCCGGATCAACGAGCAAGTTGGTGACCAATAGGATTCACTGATGCACCGGGGTCGCGGGACTGGTCTGAAATTCGTTTCCCCTCATGAAATCGGTTCGTGAACCGAGTGCTGGGAACGCGGAGACTCCTTTCCCAGAACGGCTACCCCTAGGTCTGAGAACGCGAGGCCTGTTGACCGGGGAAGAGGCCTGAACCAAGCCAGTTTGACACTGTGTGCGCGTGGGTTTGCGTACAAAAAACTTAGAATTGTCGATTGAGACGCGTTAGATTACTTAGTGGCGGAGGTTTTTGCGTGCTAAGTGGTGAGGATGACACAAGATTCACAGGAATCACAGATCGAGGCACGACTTGAAGCGCTGATTGCTGGGGTTGAGGTGACGGGCGTAACTGGAACCAGTCCCGTCGGTTCCAATACGGCCGCAACTTAATGCAAATGCGAACGCGGAAACCAAATGGACTACGATCAAAAAAACTTCACGCGATAGCACGTAAGTCACTCACGTAAAAGAAAGACCCGCCCTGTTTTTTCAAGGGGCGGGTCTTTCCTTTGTGCGTGACCTTTAGAGCAGATTGGGCTCTGTCACTGCAACAGCGGTTGGTGAGAAGCCCCACTCAACTGCAATAGATTCCAACGTTCCGTCAGCACGCAAGGTGTTGAGGTTGTCGTTGATCGCTGCGACCAAGTCAGGGTTGTCCAAGTTCACTGGGAAGTTGGTCTGGCCTGGCTTGGTTGTGGAAAGTACCCGCTCGTCAGGAGCTGGCACAACCGAAGCTGCACCTTCAACTGGAGTAACGGCAAGAGCCGATTGAGCTGATGGATAGGTGTCAACAATGACGTCAATGCGGCCACTGGCAAGATCGGCGTACATGGATTGGGTCGTTTCATAGAGACTCAAGTCGTCACCAACAACATTTTCCAAGTCTTCGTTCCACAGGAATCCCAGAGTAGATCCAACCTTCTTGCCAACAAGTCCTTCAATCGTGTCAACACCATCAACAGAGATCAAGGTGAGTTGGTCAATGATTACTGGTTCACTAAGAAGCACAATTTTGGCGCGCTCAGCTGTGCGATACCAGCTACCCATGGTGGTATCCGCGCGTCCAGACTCAATCGCTGGAATCATCGCGGCCCCTGAACCTGGTTGCACCTTGACATCGAGACATTCCAAAGCCGCAATCGCGTTGAGGATCTCGCCCTCGGCGCCTGTGATTGATTCACCATCAATCGAAGCAAACGGTGGGTACTCGTATGCAGCAACGGTGAGGAATCCTGCGTCCACCGTCGCGAGGCCGGCATGTGCTGGAACGCAATCTGCCGTGTCAGTCGCTGTTTCTTCCGCATCTGCGGTTTCTTCGGCGGCTGCCGTGGTTTCTTCTGCCGTGTCCGTTGCAGAATCATCACTGGAGCAGCCTGCGAGAGCCAAGCTACCAGCGGCGATTAATACGGCGAACTTCATTGCTTTTCTGTGCATCTTTTATACCTTTCCTTACTGAGTTTGCCACTTCGGGGTTCCGGAATGGCATTTACTTTTTCATTCACAAATGTTTGCTGAGACGTTTTTCAATTGACGTGACCAAAGCCGAGGCGGGAATCGTGATGATCGCGTAAACAAATGCCGCTGCAAGAAACACAGGTAAGTATTGAAATGTTGTGGTGCCCAAGAAGTAGGCGGCTTGCATGACCTCGCTGTAGGTAATTACGTACGCAAGAGAAGTCAACTGAAACATGATGATTGAAAGGCCCATGAGTGGCGGAATTGCGATTCGGGAAGCTTGCGGCAGCAAGATATAACGGAAACGATCACGCTCACTAAGGCCCAATGAACTACCGGCCTCAGTTTGTCCACGTGGGACGCTGCGCAGACTTGACCGGATTATCTCCGTGGCGTAAGCCGCGGCAGACCAAGTGAATGCCCAGGTGGCCGACGCGAGTGCCGAAGGGACGATATTGATCTGTGGCAACCCCTGGTAAAAAATGTAAAGCAGGACCAACAACGGTAATCCTCGACCAACTTCGACAAAACCGATCGTGACCCATCGCACAACGCGTAGTCGACTGTCTACAAGAAGTGCGAGGACGAGGGCAAGTGGCAATCCCAAGCCAAGTGAAATGCCTGTAAGTTTTAGCGCAGCGACCAAACCGGGGAGTAACTCGCCGACGTAGCCAAACCAAGTATTGAGTTCCACTATCCCACCTGATATTTCTGGCTAGCCTTGGCATCTGAATGCCTGGCCCACACACCGAGGGGAACGCTAAAGGCGAGATAAATAAGGCCGACCGTGAGGAACGCAGAAAGGCCTTCACCCGTGTTTTGGGCAACCTGATTAGCTCTAAACGTCATTTCGACGACGCCAATAGTTGAGGCCAAAGCCGAATCCTTCATCAGTCCGATTCCGTAGGTGACCATGGACGGACTCACCGTGCGAAATACCTGCGGGGCGACAATGCGCACGAATATGTCAATGCGACCTAGCCCTAATGACTGTGCAGCCTCAATTTGTCCGCGACCGATTGCTGCCAACCCACCCCGGTAAATCTCACCCAAGTAAGCCGACGCGATGAGCGAGAAGGTGAGAATCGCCGCGATGAGCGATGTCAGTCGAAGTCCCACTTCGGCAAGTCCAAAAAAGACCAGGAATAGCCACACTAATGGCGGAACACTTCGAATAATGTCCACCCAAACACGGGCACACACGCGAACAATGCGCGAAGACGAAACTCGAGCACCGGCAACGGCGATACCGAGAATCGACCCAAAGAAAAAACTGCCCAACGTGATCAACGCGGTCCAGATCAATCCCTGGATGATGTAGCTAAACATCAGCGACCCATTACTGCGCCGAGGAACTGCTTGGTTCGGGCATGTGTTGGCTCACTCATAATCACTCGAGGATCCCCCGACTCAACAATTTTCCCATCCACCATGACGTAGACACGGTCACCGACTTCGCGAGCGAAGGCCATCTCGTGTGTAACGATCATCATGGTCATTCCGTCATTGGCAAGTTCGCGCATGACCGCAAGAATCTCGGCGCCAACCTCCGGGTCCAGTGCTGAAGTTGGTTCGTCGAAAAGCATTACCTGTGGATCGAGTGAAAGTGAGCGCGCGATTGCGACTCGCTGCTGCTGCCCACCAGAGCAGCGTCCTGGATAGGCATCGGCCTTTTCTTTGAGACCGACCCGATCAAGGAGTTCCAATGTGCGGGTATTCGCTTCGTCTTTATTGCGGCCGAGCACCCGACGCTGGGCAAGTGAAATGTTTTCCATTACGGTGAGGTGTGGGAAAAGGTTGAAGGATTGAAAGACCATGCCGACATCGCGGCGCAATGTGGAGAGTTCCTTCTTGGTAGCGTGCTTGTGGCCTTCACCGATAGTGATCTTAAAGTCGCCAATCTCTAAAACCCCCGTTGTGGGCGTCTCGAGAAGATTTATACAGCGCAGAAAAGTCGACTTTCCGGCACCAGAAGGCCCAATTATCGAGATAACATCGCCTGAGTTGATCTCCATTGAGACGTCACTCAGGACCTGAACCGGACCAAAATCTTTGCAAATATCGTAGGCTTTGAGGTAGGGAACTTGATCTGACATGCTTACTCCATTCCTTGTTCACGAACGGCAATCGCACTTATTTCAATGCGCTTGGCGCCGCGAAAATCCGCCACGAAAATAGAAGTACGCGGGGGTCGGGGCATTCCGGCGAAACGTTCGCGCCATGCGAGGTCGTAGGCTTCAAATTCTTCTTTTTCCGCCAAGTAAACGGTAATTTGCAGGATTCGATCTAACCCTGAACCGCATCGCAGCAATGTCTTTTCTAGGTTGTCCAGACATACTTTGGTTTGACTCGTAATGTCCTCAGGGATCGAACCGTCCGGGAGCATGGGGATCTGTCCGCAAGGAAACACCAAATGACCCAGTGTTGTTGCAGCACCGTAACTGCGTTCGACACCGTCAACATGGGCAACATGCTCAATGTGATTTCGATTGTTCATTCTGGCACCAAGAACTTTCGGGCACTCTTTTGTAAAGAGCGCCAGCTATGTGGATCCACTTGGACGCCACTACTGAGGGATTCATTTATTCGTATCTCGCGGTCTGTGACCGATAGAATGAGTTCGCCACCAGTAATCCTTTTTTCGGTGATGAACCAACCCGTCTTGCTCATGGGTAATTTGGGGAGTATCTGTGACAAGTCTGGGTTGTGAAAAAGATTCCCCAACTCGTCAACCCGGTAGGACTCAGGCTTTGATCCGCTCATTGAGCCCCATGTCATGGGCGCGCCGGTTGGTTGAATATCCCAGATCGCTGCCGCAACGTTGCGCAGATCTGCTGAGCCTTTCACTAAAACAATTTGACCGGCATGACCGAGTGCGAGCACCGTTGCGTGTGACCCCAATATCATCGCGCTGGTTTTCCGGGGATCTTTCACCGAGAGCATGCCGCCGGATCTTGCTATTTTCGGGTGGCGGCGATGTACCCGCCAGCGTCGAGCATCTCGACAAATATCTGTGATACCCCTCGACCACAGCACTTCCGCGGTTGCCGCTATTCGCCCAGCTGACTGCGCTTCACCCCACGGATACCCGTCGGCGCGCAGCGCTCGATAACTTGCATCTTTTACTTCACGCACGGAGACTCGAAAGCCCGCTGCCCGTGGCCAACTCGTCGTGCTCAAGATCCCTGTCCCCTCAATGGCAATCCTGGGAAGACCTGGTCAAAAAGTCGCATCCAGTTTTCACCCATGACGGAATCAAGATCGTTGTCACTCAATCCCGCGTCCGACAAAGAATTGGCCAAAGCCGGGAAGTCGCGTGGTGAGGTGAACCAGTCCGGCCATTCGGGCCAGGTCGCGCCCGAAGAAGGTTGCCAGCGACCGTCACGCAGCACACTCACATAATCGGAATCCCAATTACGCGTGCAGTCGCTGCCCAGGCCAATGTGATCAACACCGACCTGGTCAATTAGACGGACAATCATTTCGCTGAATTCTTTTTGGCTGGTTTCCTTGCCACCGATCACATTTGGATAGAGACAAGCTCCAATGACTCCGCCACGTTCGACCAAGGCGTTAATTACTTCATCCGGCTTATTGCGCGGCGAGTCAACGAACCACAACGGGTTTGCGTGGGTAATTGCCACCGGCGTCTGCGATTCGCGGATTGCGTCAAGGGACGTCTTATTGCCAACGTGGGAAAGGTCGATCAACATGCCTACCCGATTCATTTCAGACACAATGATCGATCCGAATCGAGTGAGCCCTGAGTCATTCGGGTCGTAGCACGCTCCACCTACATAGTTTTGAATGTTGTAAGTCAATTGCGCGATGCGGACACCGAGTTTGTGAAAGGTCTCCACCATGGAGTAGTCCTGGCCAAAGGGTGACGTGTTTTGAAAACCGAGGACTACTCCGACCTGTTGCTGCGCGGCTGCCTCTCGGATCTCTTGCGTCGTCGTCACAATTCGCACGAGTTCGGGGTGACGGCTCTGAAGTACACGCCAGTCCGCAATGTTGCGAATCGTTTCGAGTGTTTCGTCCCAAACGGCGCACGTGGCATTAATTCCACCGACGCCGCCATCACGGATTTCCTGGAGTACTTCTTCACTCCAGTTGCTGATCTGAAGTCCGTCAAAGACGACGCGGCGACTCACGCGACGTTCTCCGGCCGAGGAAGAAACAACCAGTCGTCAATGTGAACACCCTCGTTAAGGTCCTTCAGAGTGGGTGCACCACTGAGCAGAGTTACGCGCAGCCAATCGGTTGATTGCGGGTTGAAGTTCTCCATTCCATAAAGCGCCAATTGGAACCGTTGTAAATCCAGGGGCAGAAAATCTAAGGAGAGCGGGTTTACTCGAGCCTCGGAGTATGGCAAGTGAGCCACCGACTGGATTCGCTCCACGATCCCCCAATGCTGAGGGTGCTCGACAAGGAATTCTCCCACGCTATTCGTCGGGTCAACCTGTTGCAAATCAAGGAAAGCCGCCTTCACATCTCTGGCTACGCCAACCGGATGCTCGGTGACTTCACCCCGGTCCTTACCGCGGATTCCTCTACGTGGCTCTTCACTTTCCTGAGAGTAGAACCAGAACTTCGCGCTTTCTTCTTTAACTGTGAAGTCAATGGAGACCGCCCAGTCGTAATTGGCGGTAATCAGTACCAACAGTTCTGACACCGGCATGGCCGGTGACACCTGGGTCCGGTCAATGCATCGCAAGAGCGACTCGATCTCGGCATCGAGTGAGTCGTCGATCTCTACCAAGATCGAATCAACAATCTGTCGCAGTTCAACCGAACGGCTCGCAGCCAATTCGTGCAGGTGCGCGCCGGGAGTATCGACGCTCTCCCCCGAAATTGTTCCACCGGCCGCGTATTCGTGAGCGGCAGCCCGAACCGATGCCAGATCCTTGGCCAGTTCCGGACCTGTCGGATACGGCTCCGTGGTGAACGACTTCTTTTGTTCAAAGTAACTCGCACTGCGATCAAGGAGCGTGCACGCGTGACTCCATTCAGGTGAATCCGGCGCCCATTGCGCAGCCATCGCGTGAGCAAGAGGCAATTCGCGCACGGCAACCCAGGCATCAAGTACCTGCGGGTGCCGGATCACGTAAGGAACCATGCCCAGCCCGGTGGCGTTACCTAGTCCTAAGAAACGACGCCACTGCGGATCAAGGAGCACGGCGCTTTCACTCTTCGCGGCCGCGCAATGCTCAGCAAGATCAGCACTGAATTCGCGGAACAGCCAGGCTGCGAGCATTTGAGCGCGGTAGGGAGTGGCCAGCGGACTACTTGGATCGATCCCTGAAAAATCTCGCAGACCCCACTTGCCATTGCCATAAAAGGCGGTGCTGCGCATGATGTACGCGGCGTCGCTCATCTCGGTTGGGTCAGGCTGCTGGCCAGATGCCAAACGATCAACAACGTAATCGAAATAGCGAGCGCTGCGATTGGCTCTGCCCCAAATCAGTGAAGATGAGTCGGCACGACCCTCTTCCTGCTTAGTTACATGTGCGGAGAGTGCACTTATTTCGTCACTGCTGGCTTCGTGGTCTAACAACGCCGCTGTAACGTCCCAATCTTGAGCGATCACGCGATCAATACGCATGTCCTCGGAGATTACCTGCGAAAACAAAACGAGTTCAACGGGATGATCGCCAATGTCTACCCGATACACCGCGGTACCGGAACCGGAATTGTCGATATTCCAGATTCGCCGGGAAAATTTCCAATTCCCGGCTAGGGCCGTGCGTGTGAGTGCCCGTGAGAAGCTGTGCCGGGTTGCTCGGGCAGTCCCCAACTCCTGCGCATCCATCGCAATGACCGGCTTACGCGCTTTTTCTTGTAGGGCAGTCAATCTAGGTGTGCTTCGAATCATTAGTTGCCTCCACGGGGTGCAATACGACGATAAACACTTTTCGTAACGGTAAAAAACTCGGAAGCACTCTCCGCGTTTTGTTCACGTGGCCCGGGGAAGGTTGATTCTTTGAGTCCACCGAATGGCACGTGCAACTCCGAACCGGTGTTAGGCGCGTTGATTTTGATCAACCCTGCTTGTAGCTCTCGGGTTGCCTGTGCGATATCTGCATCGTTTGAAGAAAAAATGGATGCGGTCAAACCAAACTCGGTTGCGTTGGCCAGTTCGATTGCTTGCGTTAGCGACTCAGCATGAAGCAAAGTTGTGATCGGTCCAAAAACTTCTTCTTTACAGGTACGCACTTGCATGGTTCCTTCAATTACCGTGGGAGCAACGTAAAAACCTTCACCTTGGGGGATCGACGCTTGAGCAACAATGCGACCACCGTCGGATACGGCGTCAGCCACCGCACTCTCAATTTCTGCTTTGGACCGTTCTGAAATGACCGGCCCGGTTGTGGTGGTTGAGTCGGCTCCGTCACCGACGACCAGCGCTTTAACCGCTGCCGTGAAATATTCGATGAACGGTTCGCGGATTCCACCAACGGTGATAATCCGCCGCGTTGCCGTGCACTTTTGCCCAGATCCTGACATTGCCCCAACAAGCAATTGAACAGCGGCAAATTCAGGATCCGCATCCGGCATCACGATCGCCGCGTTGTTGCCACCCAACTCCAGCTGAACCTTGACACCGCGTGATGTTGCGGAGTCTGCGATCTGCTTGCCAACCCCTACCGACCCGGTAAAGGTGATTCCAGCGATCCGTGGGTCATCGACCAAACTCTGGGCCACAGATCCTGGTGCGAGTACCATGTTGAACACGCCTGCAGGCACTCCAGCGTCGTGGAACACCTGTGCGAAAGCACAACTGATCGCGGGAATGTCGCCGGCTGGTTTCCATACCACCGTGTTTCCCCAGAGTAGCGCGGGAGCAATTTTCCAAGCCGGGATCTGTGTGGGGAAATTCCACGGTGTGATCACAGCGACAACACCGAGTGCCTGTCGCACCGTTTCAATGTGTTCACCGGGAAAACTCGATGGGAAGGTACGGCCAGTTGAATCGCGTCCTTTTGCAGCGTGGTAGCGAATGGTCTCAACCGAGCCGTCAATTTCGCCCAGGGATTCAGGGAAGGTTTTACCCTGCTCGCGTGTCATCAGGGCCGCTAAAACTTCCCTGCGGTCTTCCATCAAGTCAGCTACTTTTCGCAGGATCACACCACGTGAGATAGAGCCCTTGGTTTCCCAATCGCCCTGTGCGGAGAGGGCAACTGACACTGCTGAGGCGAGATCATCCCGCGTTCCACCGTGAAAACTGGCGACGATCTCGCTGGGCCGCGCTGGGTTGCAACTGGTAAATTCAGCACCGGCTCCACTCACCCATTCCCCACCAATGAGGTGTTCCGGATGCTGGATTCCCTGCGCGGTGTTCGCCATTGGGGCCTCTTTCACTAGTGGTGATGAGAGCAGATTAGTTCCCACATTCATTAATTTAATATAAAATTTAGATTGTTATTAAGAAGTGGATATGCTTAATTCGTGAAGCTCAAAGCCCTTACCGCCTTTATCGAGGTAGCCCAAGAAGGACATTTCGGTCGGGCCGCCAACAACCTTGGAATCACTCAGTCCGGTTTGTCCCAAATGATCAAAGGCCTGGAACACTCAGTTGGCGCCCGACTCATGGAACGAACAACTCGCTCCGTTTCGCTCACCGAGGTGGGCGAGGTGTTCCTTATCCAAGCCCAAGGGTTGATCCATGAGCACCGACTTGCTGCAGACCGAATGTCTTTTGCAATTCGCGGCGAGGACGGCACCGTGCGGCTCGGATTCGTGGCCTCTGCCGCCCTGCGGATTGTCCCGTGGGCCGTTCGACTCGTGCACGAACAAGCTCCCCGAATCCAACTCGCACTTACCGAGTTGACGTCGGTACGGCAAATCACCCAGCTTAAATCAGGTGAAATTGATGTCGGGATGATGCGCGAAATCACTCAGTCTTCAGGTCTGCTCATTTGTCCACTGACCACAGAACCACTCCTCGTCGCGTTCCCCAGTGCGGACCGTCTCACCAAGAAAAAAGATGTGCAGATCAAAGAATTAGCCGACCGCGGATTTATTATGAACCCTCGAACCAACGTATCTTTTTTGCACGACCACATTCATCGCCTCTGCCACAACGCTGGGTTTGCTCCCAAGGTAGTCGGACAGGCCGTTCAGTTCACCACAATCCTTGGACTGGTCTCGAGCAATGCCGGGATCGCGATCGTTCCGCAAAGCGTTGCCGTTATGAAATTACCCAATGTCACTTTCCGCAAAATTAGAGACCCGCAGGCCGTCTCACAGATTTATATCGCCAGAGCGAACGACGAGAAAGCTTCACCCCTAGCCAAACGATTCGTTGATCTCCTGCGATCAGAGAGATTCACTTGGACGACCACTTAGCTCACTTCTTGAATTCCCGTTGAACACTTCGAAGTCAACGACGACCCCACCGACCTCACTCGCGCCTTGATCCGCGTTGACTCGGTCAACCTTGATCTTGTGCCAGGAGCGACCGGCGAGGAGAAGATCGCAGTCTTCATAAAAGACTGGCTCACCGGACGCGGCGTGGCATAGGGACGCCGCTGATGCGAATTCGTTCTAGGCTGTTCGCGATGCTCAAGCCCACGGCTATTTGAATCCGAATCGGAAAACTTCGTGGAGTAGTTCTGATGAGGAGATGGGCCCCTTTTCGCTCACTACCGCTCACAGATACCCTTGGTGCGGCGACTTGGTGATGTTTTGATTGAATTTCGATCCAAATAACCACCAGTCCCGGGGTCGCTAGCTCAATGGTAGAGCTGCGGACTTTTAATCCGTAGGTTCGGGGTTCGAGTCCCCGGCGACCCACAATGTGATGTCTCGGGACATGCTTATCGGATGTTTCGAGACATCCTTATTTTTTGAACTTGTATCCCTTGGGCATTCCGCCTTTTCTGTGTCCGGGTCTGGGTCCGGGTTTC
>FLOH01001537.1_pt1 | contig 27871 bp, 38 predicted proteins | sample 756751 | NCBI WGS metagenome assembly FLOH01 (sample SAMEA4026879, study PRJEB14308) | marine metagenome | biome: coastal water; material: water | depth 74 m
ACCTCTCTACATGCTAACTCAAAATTGGGTAGTTTCCACCAAGCAAAAGCACAAACCTCACCCATGTTTCTTTTTCCTGGATTTCCGTTCTTCCTTACTCTTTACATTCCCTGCACATATTTCTACAAATATACTACCAAAAAATCCGATTACTGCTACTTGGAATATTCCACTAAGTAACTCAACGCTTACTAAAGAAACTCACACCCCTCTCTTTGAATTTGGCACGCTTATCTTTTTTGACTTGTTTGCTGATTCGCTTATCACCATGAATGATGGTTGATCTTCTAAACAATCCCTCTATACTATCCAGTTTGGTATTACCGAGGAAATCATTTTGTTTTGATGTACCAGATTTCTTTTTCTTATTCTTATCACTAAAAGGTAGAATTATTGGAGGTGGCACTCGTCTTGGTGGGGGTGGTATTGTCACTTGTTTTTGTACTAAACGTTGTTTTGGTTTAGGTATGTTGATACTTTTTAGGCGAGGTGTTCCATCTGTTGGTGGTTTTTGTTTTAGAGTTTGCACTGGTGTTTGTAGTTGGGTTATTTCTGGGGATTGAACTAATAGTGGTTGTGATCTTAATACTAAAATCGGTACGGCACTGTTAGATTGTTTTGGCATACTCAATAGTGGTTGCCCTGTATTTCTTTGGGAGATGTTTCTCGGTTTTGACATGGTTAATAATGTTTGAGGGGTGTAATTTCTGGCAGCACTTGTTTGTTTCTGGGTGGACTTTGTAACACTCATCTGGGATGTTTTTTCTTTTGGTAATGAGGTTGTTACAACTCTTGGCTGTATTGATGGTCTTGGGGGAATAATTCTACCAGCCCCCAATTTAATACCTCGTTGATGAAACATTGATAATTGCACTGGAGTTATTTTCTCAACTTCTTTTTCTTTTAATAGTAAGGTTTGTGGCTCTTTTGGTTTTTCAGTAATTTTTAGTGGTTTTGGTGAAGTTACCTTACTTGCTTTAGTTGCAGCCAAATCACTTAATGTTATTGGGTTTGGTTTTTCACCAATATCAATGAATCCTTCTATTTCTTTTTCTTGACTGAATGGTGAGCCGAGTTTACTTGCTTTTACTGCTGCCAACTCAGTAAGAGTTTGTGGTTTTTTAACATTAAGTATTGTTTCCTCAATCTTTTTAATATTTTTATTACTGAGTAATTCAACTTCTCTACCCTCATACTTTGGGGATTTCATATTTTCGATAATATCAAATCCAAAGGCTTTTGATTTATCTCTAATTATATTCCATCCTTCGATTGGGTTTTGCCTTACTATTTTAGGTGCTAAATCTGCTCTGATTGACGTTGCCCCCTTTTTCATTGTGATTTTTAATAAAGATCCCATCTCTCCATAGGCCATATCTTTTGAACTTGCTGCAAACATTGTACCACTTGATGTTTTGGATTTACCAAAGTCAAAGCCTTGTGACTTTACAATTGCTATTCCAGATTCAGGGGTTGTACCATGATAGAATACCTGTTCGATTTTTTCTTTTTTTGCCCCACCCAGACCTAAATTAACAATCTTTGATAGGAAACCCTGTGATGGGGTTATAACACTGACAAATCCCACACCTTTTAAAATTCTACTTTTACCTATTCTTTCACCACTTCCCAAACTTATTTCAGTTGATTGAAACTGGGAAAGTTTTGGATAGTTGAAATCAATATTATCAAGATAGTTTTTCTTGGCTAGATTTCCATAACTTCCACGATTAACTACTGGGGCATCTACCGTACCAGATACATAAGGATCTACATTTGTTTTTAGTTTTGTAGGTTTAATGTTAAAGTCAATATTGTCAAGTTCACTCTTTTTTGCTAAATTTCCATACGTTCCTTTTGTTGGTATAGATACTGTACCAGATACATAAGGATCTACATTTGTTTTTAGTTTTGTAGGTTTAATGTTAAAGTCAATATTGTCAAGGTAATTTTTCTTGGCTAAATTTCCATACGTTCCTCTACTCTGCACAGGTGTATCTATTGTACCTGATTTAACATAATCAAACTTACCTGTTTTTAATTGTACTTTTGGGGTAATGCCAACCCCTTGTCGTAATCCTCCCAACAATATCTCCTTCCTTACAGTTTTTACGATAATTGGACTGGCTATTTTTGTTACCACTCTTGCCCCAACCCTACCCACTGCCAATCCACCCTCACCCAATGTAGCAATATCAAAAGCCACTACTGGTGCCATGACCAATAATTGTGCTGCATTTTGTGTGGGTGTTTGTGTACCCCATTGTTTTGCTGCCCCTTGATAGTATTTACTGACGGGGTTTTTTTCACTTAGGGGATTAACATCTACTCCAGTGATAAATGGATATGTCCATTGAGCTCCAACTCCCTCGGTAGCACTTTCCAATCCTTTACTTTCTAATGTGGAAATACTTGAAATTTGTCTGGTTGGAGTAGGGGGATTTTGTAATATTTTAGTTTGCACTTGCTCTCTAACAGATTCAAACCCTGTTAAGACACTTCCTTGAAAACTAATGGCAGCAGACATTACATTAGTTTCAAAATCATTAGGTTTCTTTTCTAATCTATCAAAATTATATTTGGCACTCTTATCTATGTATTTGTAAAGAGGCTCGGTGATTGGGTACAGTACAGATTTTGGATCTGTGAATGGTAGTTTTTCTTGTTCGTTTTTGATAAATTGATTGGCCTCTTTTTCTGATTTAAATTCCTTATTACTCCCCTCAACTGTCCATATTTCATTCCACCCTTCAACTGCACTTGGTTTTTGTTGATTAACAAAATCAGTTAATCCAATTGGTGTAATTACTGCTTGGGATGTTCTGGCAGTGTACTTTTTAGCAGTTTCTAAATCTTTGAATGTTCGTACCTTACCGTTACTATCTGTCACGCTGTACCTTTGAGGAATCCTTTCTGGTCCTTGTACTGGTTTACCTTCTGGCGAGTAACGATTAATTAAACTGCGTTCCTCAACTGGTATTAGATAAGGGGAGATTCTATTTTTGGCACTCTCACCTTTGGCTAATGGCTCAGCAGTGGTTGGTTTTTGTTCCACCCCACTAAACATTCCCACGCCAGGAGTTGCCACTTGTTCCCAATTCTTCACTGGATCTTGTGGATCTGTACCTTTTGGCTTTGGGTTGTAAACATATTGTGATTCCCAAGGCTGATTCAATGGGGCTGTACCTTTTGCTTGCTTTGCTCTAACCCTACTACCAGTTCCCAAAGTTTCACTGGTTTTAGTTGGTCCTTCATTACCACTAACTAATACCCCACTACCCCCTAACCTTTGTAATTCGGTAGTTTGTGATTCTTGAATTTGTGCGTTGCCCTGAGCCTGCATGGCACTGGTGGCTCTTGTTCTGCTTTGTCTTTCTCGCTTTTGAGTAGCAGAATCTACGGTGGCTTGCTGGGCTGCTGTGTTTATTTGTTGTACTGTATATGTTGGATTTGCTTTTGCTTGTGCAATTTGATTTTCCAAAGTATTAATTCTGGCTTGTGTATTATCTGCTGCTTTATTGGCAGCATTCTTTGAGCCTTGATCTCTTTTATTATCTATTGAACGATGATATGCAGATGATCTTTCTTGTTGTAAATTTGACCTCATCATTTGGGCTGTTCTTTCTGCTTGTCTTATTGCATCTAGTCTGGCTAATTCTCCCTGACTTACCATGATACCTGTACAGAGTTCAAAAGATAAATACTTTTAACACATGATATAGTCGTGGAAAGCGAATGTCACTTGGATTGTGAAATTAAGAACTGTCCTGATATTTGTTTTTGGCTTTTGGATTGATATTTTTTTAACCTAATAATCTGTCTGAGAAATAATATTAAATCAAACACAATTACACGCCCTGATTAATTTACAGCATCCAGTACACCAATCCTCACCATATGAATTAGTCTTAACTTCATTGGTACATTTTGGACAGATTATCATTCCCTTTGAGTAAACAACCTTAGCATATTCCACATGAAATATAATACTAATACGGTAAATAATAACCAGTGTAAAGTAATCCAAACTGGATTAACCAAAGTAATTGTATTATCTGTTATTGTGGTACTGTTTGTAATCACTTGGTTTGTATTTGTGGTATTATATCCAAGGGTGTTTACCACTTCATGTTCCATAGTAATTACAGCCCCAGCACTTGCGAGCATGTACATCGCAATTATTGGTACGATAATCCAAATTGCTTTTACCACTGATACTTTGGATGCTGTGCCAGAGGATTCATGGAATGTAGATGCAACCAAAAAGATAATCGCTGGATAACCTATTAGCGCATAAACAATTAATTCGATAATAGAAACTTCTGACATTATATTAGCATCTTTCCATGAACTTCATAATGACACTGGTCACATAATGCGATTCCATTACTTCTATTAAATGCCAAGTGAGGGTATAAAGTTTTATGAATGATATGATGAGCCTGAGTTGATTTACCCCCACAGACTTGGCATTTCTCATTACAGTCTTGCTGAATGATTTTAGCCCAGCCTTTTAATTGTGACATAAACATTGTCCATGATAGATTTGTTTTGGCTGCAAGTCTTTTCATGTGCCTTTTATTATTCTCTAATACCAAATCGGGATTTTCCTCAGCCCATCTTTTATTGTATTTTGCAGTTTGTTTTTTGACCTCTGGTTTGGCTCTGTGTTTTGCTTGAATCTTTTTCCTATGGGCTTTTACCTCTGGTCTATTATTATATTCAGTAGCATTTTCTCTACGTCTTTCTAAATATCTTTCATCTTGTTTTTTTACACTATGATATTTTTTATCATCTATTTTTTTATGAGATTTACCTTTAGGACTTTGATCATATTTTTTCTTAGCAGTAACCCTAACGTATTTTCGTACATGTTCAGCATATAGTTTTGTTATTCCCCTCCTCATAATATTAGACAGTATTCATAAGTACATAAAGATTGTTATGTAAGAGGAATGCAATCAAATGCCGCGCACGTACCCGATGATAGCCCTAGCCAACAACAAGATATACAATGCAACAAAGGCAGTGACAAACCATGCTGGTACTCCCATTTGTAACATGATGTTAAAGATGTAAGTACCTGTCATTAATCCAATTAATTCCCATGCCACATACGCAGCACCAGTGGTAAAGGTTTCAACTTTAGAATAAAATGTGGAGTTGGTCGTAAAGTTAGCAGTTACAATCTGTTCAGTTTGTGCATTGAACTCACTATTTTGGAGATACCCTACAATTGATGAGGTTGCCATTGGCTCTCCAGTTAAAGGAGATACCATTTCAACGTGATAAACCTGATTAACAGAATATTCTAATCCTATTATCATAAACCCCAAAGCATAAAACACGAATACAATAATTAATGCCTTATCTATCAAACAAATCCCTCATTGTGTTTACCTAAATCATTGTACTTTAACTTTTCAATCAATCTCGCTTAGTTCCCTGACCTATGGCCAATACCAATACCACTGCAATTCCACCAAGCACACCAGATGTCCAAGGGATCAATTCAAAGTACCATGCTGCTCCCAACATGGTTGCCATGATACCTACACCTAATGCTGGATTCTTTCTGTTGAATCCCAACATGGAAACTATCACTATGAATAAAGTAATCAAATCAATTCCAGCGAATGATCCCTCAGTGCCGTATAACCCTCCAGTAAAGTTACCCATTAAACTAAACATTGGGATATTGCCAACGCCACCAACTCCACTGGCAGCAGCATTCTGGGATAAGGCATACTGTCCATTAATGGTAGCATCAGTTTGATCATAACAATCCCAGTCAAGAATATCATTACCAGAATTAGTTACGGTGAAATTATGGTAAACATATCCAGTGGCAGCAGTTTCAGATAGACCAGTGTAAGTGTTTACATTATTTGCTATTCGTTCTGTGATGGTACAATCAACAGTTAAAGCAGAATCATAACGAACTTGCACATCGTTTGTAGTACTATCTACAATATAGTTTGCAAACCATATTGGCTCAACATCAGGATTAGTTCCTGGTGCGAAAGTTAAATCACCTACTGCTATTTCTGAACTTGCTGTTGCATTGACAATATTTCCACCAGTAGCATTAATTCCATGGTTGGTAACTGAGGCCACTCTAAAGGAATATTCCACCGTTGGGTTTAATCCACTTATAGTTGCCGTCACCCCTGGATTAAGTGAGGTGTAAACGGTCTGGGGATCGCCTGCTGGTGTTGTATAGTTAATCTGATAACCTAGTAACGTACCCCATAAGTTTGGAGCTGTCCATGCAGCATCAAATTGAAGTAAAGCATTTGGTGTCACTGTAAGATCAGTTACCCAATCAGATAGTTTGTGGGTTGAATAAGCATAAGCTGTTGAGTTATCAGACACCCCACTGGATAAAGCAGCCACCTTATAATTATAAAATACTCCTGGAGTTAATCCAGTATCATTATAATATAATGTAGTGTTTGTACTATTGGAAACCAAAGTGGTAAATCCGTTACCTATTGGGGATTCACTAAAGATACGATACCCATTAACTCCTGTGGCTGGCACTGGTGCAACCCAATCCAAATCCAATTGAGTTGAACAAGTATGAGCACAATCATTTACTATTAATCCAGTTGGTGGACCAGTGACAGTTACACCAGTAGCATTCACCCATGTGCTATTACCAAAACTACTCAAAGCTCTAATGGCATAATCATAAGAAGTTCCCAATGATAGTGAAGCATCAGTAAATGTGGTTACATTACCTTGGTATATGAGAAATACATTATCCCTCAAAGTTTCATATCCAGTTACGGCATACCCCCAAGGAGTTGCTGCTGTATAGTTTGGATCAAGTGTTGTACCAGTTGGGTTGATTATGGTAAAGCCAGTTATCGCATCAGGTACACCCCAAGTGTAATCAGAACTTGCAGTAGAATTACTACCTACTCCAGTACCATTAATCCCTGCTACCATGTAATTATATTGTGTTTTAGTTGTTAGTCCTGTGTCAGAATAAGAACTTGTAGATGTACCAGTATCATTTACCTCCAAAGTCCATCCATTTCCAGTAGGAGATTCAGAAAATATTCTAAACCCTGTAATGTTATCATATGCTGGGGCATCATCCCAATCCAAACCAATTACACTTTCACTTGAAGAAGTAGCCACTAATCCAGTTGGCTGTGTTGGTACTGGGTTTATCGTGGTGGCATTATACACATTACCGGTTGCATTATTACCTACTTCTGTCCATGCCGAAACCCTAAACGAATAATTTGTATTGGCTGATAGCCCTGTAACAATATGATCGGTATTAGTTGATCCTGTATTGTTTAACCATACTAGGGGATTGCCGGTTTGTGGTGTGGTTGCGTTAATCTGATAGCCAATGATTGTACCTGTACCGGCACTTGGTGCTGTCCAATCAAGATCAACGGTGGTTATATCAATCGCTGTACTTGTTAAATCAGTAACGGCATCAGGTGGTAGTGGTATTGTGTAAGTAATTGATAATACATCATTTGCACCACCACTGTGAAATCCTTTATCCCAAGCTCCTACTGCTTGATTACCCCAATAAACATCAGTTCCAGCACTAATAGATGCTTGAACAGCACTAACACCATTAGAGTTGAATGTATCTGTGAATAAACCTGTATTACAAAAAACGCTACCGCCAGAATATTGTGTAGTTGATCCTTTAATGTCATTTGTTAGCCCATTATAATTTCCAGCTGAGTAATAAGATTGTGGGGAATTACTTAACGCAACAAATTTACAGCTAGATGCACCGCCACCCCATGCAATAGAACCACCTGAAAATGTAACGCCTGTAACTACCGCAGATGTTGAAATTGATGATGTGTCGTATTGAGCACCTACAAAGTAGCCCGTAGCAGTTGATGCGGAATAAGTCCACCATGTATCAGCAGGAGATGTAATGGTGCTATGTAATGTAGATGCCTTAACCCAAAGAGCTCTATTTGTACTAGAAGTCCAAGTAGGATCAAGTTCAACGGTTTCACCTATTACAGTTTGTATTTGATCTACATTTGCATAATCCAAAGCGATTTTATTATTATCAAAAATTCCAACACTCCATAAATTTTCAAATCCTAATCCAGAATTATAAAATAATCCTTTTGCTTCAATTATTAAATCTTGATTTTGTTCTAATACTTCTCTTGGAAAAGTTTGACCAATGTAATCGGTTAGATTAATTGTTTGGTGATTTAATTCAATAAGATTATCATCTAAATTCAAAGTTTGAGTAAATGCAAACTTGTGATTATCATAAATGTAGTTTGTAAATTTTGCAGTTGTCTTGATGTTATTACTAATCACATATTCAACATCAAACTTTCCCTCGTTGTTTTCTCTAGTGAATGTGACAGTTGCTTTATCACCATCTTCTAAAACAGTTGTAGTTAGTGGGGAATCATTAACAGATAAGAAACTCCAAACATCTGTATTTAATTCAGCATTTCTAACGGTATAACTATCAGAATTAATCACCCTTGTACCGTTTTGAAAAAGAGTTGTTGCACCATTAATTTTATCAAACACTATCTTACCGCCACTAATTTCCACTTGAATAAAATCAGGTTCTTCAATAATATTATACGGTACAAATGAATCATTAATTTCTAAATAAGGAAAATGAGTTGAAGTTGTGTAGGAGTTATCCTCGTTTTGAATTACTGTGTGGGATTCAAATATTCCTAGATCGGGTGTTTGTGCAAATGCAGTTGGGATTGATATGATTAGTAATAATGGGATAAGAAATAGAATAGGGTTCAAGGTTAGTTACCCCACTGGTGTATTTTTGGGATCATCTTAATCCCTGCCTCTTGCACTTGCTGTCATTAATACTTTAATCACTATAACTACAATACCCAACGCTGGCATCAGAGGAACTAAATATTGTACTGTTTCCTTGTTCTGATTGTATATTGCCAACCACTCTGCATTTAATTGAATAGTGTTATCATCTACCAATGCAAAGAATGCACCAAAGATCATTGGCATCATTAAGAAAGAAATACCAAAAGTAATAGCAAATAAAATAATAGATAATCCAAGATAAACCAGACTACTCATAAAGTCTGTACAGAATCAAACTTAATATACTTTTGATAATTTGGCTCTGGATTCAAATCTTGGCAGATATGTCCTTCATCGCCTTGTGTCTAAGAACTGTGATTTAGTTTAGAGTATCCTCTTAATAAGAATTTAAAAAAAGGAGAAGTTTCTCAGAGTGAATCCTAAAGGATTCGACTAAGAGAGCATTCTAACCACAGTCAAAACTACAACTGCTGCTAAGACTATCAGTGTGATAATCAAGAGGTTGTATCCAGCCTGTGATTGTGTGTTATTGGTTTCACATTGAAGTGACCATCCAGTTTGTGTAGCTCCAGCGGTTGCATTGTAGCCAGTAATTGTACTACAATCGGTTGCTGCGCCACCTAAAATGAGTGTACCAATTCCGAGCATGATGGCTACTGCGATGAATGCGCCAACATATCCCATTAATGAATTGTCCATAATTACTAACCAACACTTGATTTTTGTTTATTAACTTTCAGCAAAAACTAGGCGTGAGGTGTCATTCCAAGGAATTTGACTTTGCTACATTCTTCATAAATTTGGTGAAGTTTAACATGCTGCTTTTCTGTTATATCTTTGTGCCAAGGAATATCATCTGGAATATCCTCATTTAACAAGTACGAATTTATTGTTTCACAGGACCAAGCAGAATAAAATTCATTTTGATCATCAATGTAGATGGACATTCCAACAGCGAAAAGAATAATCGGTAGGAAAACTATAATCCCTGAATATTTATAATATGCAAAACGTGATAGTTTACTATTATTCTTTTGTGACTTTCTCATTATAGTTTCAAACCCTCTATCCATAGTCTGTGGTCTGCTTGATAAGCATTTTGACCACTGCCCCTGCTGCCACTACTGCACCAATAACTATGGCGTATGAGATAAACTGGTCTGGGAAGTATGCCCCAGCAATTGGTAGGAATACAATACCGATGGCAAGTGGGTAGATACCGTTTTGGTATTTCAAATAAGTCATTACGATTAATACGGTAACTACAATCAGTGGCCATAACCCACCAGTAACCCAATCAAATCCTACGGTGGTGGCTCTAAGATAATCTTGATCCAATCCACACTGTTGCATCATTTCTAATCCATTGGCTGTGTAGTTTAGAAAGCATGGTTGGGATGCTGTGACATTTAAGGTAGACTGAGCATAAGCCTCTTGCCCTGAACTTAATAGAAATGGAGAAGTCATTAGTAGAAACAATATAGCAATCGTTAGATGTTGAGCCATTCCTAATATCTGTACAGAATCTTAACTACTTAACGTTTTTAATTTTGATAGAATACACCCAATGCCTACACTGACTAATCCAGTACATTCTATTACCACACCAAGGATGAATATTCTCCACAGATTGTCAGTTAAGATCCAACTGCTTTCGAATTTCCAGGAGAGTACAGTATAGGAAATCAAAACAAATATCCCAAAGCCTGCCATTGTAATCCCTACCAACTGAAAGAATTTACTATCATCTAAACTCATTCTAACTTCTCCAAAATCTTTCTGAGCATTCTTTTATTCTCTCCCAGTTGTAGGCATGGATAAATTGTGGCAAAGAATATTATTATGGTCAAAAACATATACGCTGTTTTTGTATCTTCGAGTGGAGTACAATCATCCACAAATAATCCACCACAATACTGATAGACATTATCAAAAAAGAATGGTGACATCCCTGCTATAATAATAACAGTTAATATAAAAACGCTATAATCACCCATTACTTTAGAGATATTATCTAAGGACAACTATCAATAAATCCCTGCATGGTACTTGATAACTTGTTGTAATCAATCGTACCAGCATTAATGTCAGCAGTCATAGCATTACAGTCTGGGTACTTGTTCATTAAAGCAGCATCAGAGTAATCTACTCCACCTGTGGATTGTCTTTGAATCCCAGCAGTCGGGGAAGGTAAGCCAGAGAACCCATCACCTATTGTGTTTAAATTATCAGTGAATGATACCACTCCATCAAAAGCCCCACTGTCATAAGCGATAAACACACCAGCCCCACCCATGGCAACCATCATGGCAATCACTAGAAACTTCATGTAAGAGTTTGTTGGTTTCTCTGGCCTGTTGGTAATTACTCTAAGTTCACCTTGTACTCTGTGGTATTGTTGTAACATGCCACCCAAGTAAGATGGGGATGTTGCTATAAGATCATTGGTGATAAAGTCTGTAACTTTTCTTACAGGTGTGACGATTTCCTCAACATCTAATTCTTCAAGATACATCATCATCTTTTCAACCTCTTTAGGGAAACTGCCTTCTTTACCACTAAAGATTTCCATTAAATCTTTAATGTTATGTTTCTCGAACTGTTCTTTTTCTCTCCTACCAAATGATCTTAGTACATTATGCAACATACGATCCATTTTAGGTAATGCGTTTTTGGTTAATACTAATTCCAGTTCTTTGGTTTCTGGTTTAAGTGATGAATAATGTGTGGTATCAAATTGGACCACTCTGAAAGATTTTGTCATGGTTTTATAATGAGTTAGGATTCTGGCGTTCTTTAAAGTAAAAGCGAATAACTGTCCGTCAAGGTCTGCGACAAAGTAATCTCCAATGGTATGTTTGATTGGAACGTAATGCACTCTGTCTTTAGAATCTGTAATCTCTGCTGTAACGAATTTGGATGATAGTAAATCCTTACCTGATAGTATTCCTAAATCAATTCCCCTCAAGGATTGAATAAATGTATAGTTAATAAGATTTTATGCCCCTAGTCGGAGAGGGGTCCAACTAGGGGGCTGCCTCTCCAATTGGAAAAACAGCACGATATAATTAAATAATTACACTTAAAATACTTTGAACAATTACCGATTCTTTATTTCTTTACCCTTTTTGTTAAAGGTGTGCATCTCACCATTTAATACGGATTGTTTCTTTACAGCCCCATCACCATATTTGTAAACTACTCGACCTGTGTTTTTAGAAAAGGCTTTGGTTTCATCTCTGGCTTCTCGTTTGTGTTTGACTAATCGCTTGTACTTTGCCAATTTAATTCTCCAGTAATAATGATTTATCTGCTAGACAAGATGTACATTCATTTCCCCATTCTATACCATGTTCACATTTTTTAATTGGTGTGCATGTACCATCACATCTATGAGTTAATTTAGTCAATAGGTGTTCTGAGCCTTTTCCCAGATTGATTTCTTGGATTTTAGTTTGACCTTCTTTGGTCCATACCCAACTCCTTTAGGCATTATTTGAATTGGCTCCCACTTTTTGGCTGTAACTTTTTCTTTTTAAATTTGTTTATTTTATCTTCTGAAAATCCCATTACCTAATCCACCACTTTCTCTTTTTTAAACTTTTATCATCCTTTAGTGCCTCGTTTAATCCTTGGACTAGACTGAACATTAGAACTTTATTTTTCCCTTCTTTTTCTTCTTTTTTGATAGTATATTCTTAGAAACCTGATTAACTGTACTAATTGCAATTAGTGTACCAACTAGGGCGATAACCATTATAGACCTCGCCCCTTTTTCTTTTTCTTTTTCTTGGCTGTTTCTATAACATAACTTTCAGTAAATCCTCTTGGTGTCCAAGGAGGTATATTCATAATTTCTGTACAAACCACAACTACTTATCCTTTTTTTCTTTTAATATTCGCTTTCTGTACTGCATAAAAGTTTCTCCTGGCTCACATTCAATCCTCCACATCTGCCCCATCTTTTTCTCATTCTGGTATCTCGAAATACGAATGGTAATCTTAACCTTCCTCATAAGATAATTATTTAACTAAGTGGTACAATAAAAGAATATGCTACCAGAGGGAGAGGGAAAGGCTAGGGATTTACTAGATGCACTAGTAACTGGTAGTCAAAAACAAGTTACCGTTAAACAGAATGGTGAGGATGTTCTTACTACTATCACAAACTCTGATAGTACATGGGCTAAACTTGCACACATTAACAGTAACACATTCGGTCAGGCAGTTTTTGAATTATTCGAGTGGAAAAGAAACGGTAATGATGCTATAAGAAACATGAGTGCTGAACGTGCAGCAGATATTCAGAATGATATTATGGAAGTGTTTGAGAGTGTGAAATTAGCTTACGATGGAAAAGGCAGTGAAACAATTGGAATCAACAAAGAAAACTCACAGACCAATTACATTGGCATGATTGGAAAGAACAAACAGGAAAGAGTTTACACCATGAAAGATAAGGGACAAACAGGTAGATTAGATGCCCTCTTTGGTAAAAAGGTAGAAGATGACGACTAGTCTTAAAGTACAGTATTTGATAGGTACAACTGGATTTATTCTCATGGCATTTAGTGGGGGAATGGTTACGATGGCATCAGTGGTAAATTACCCACCGATTAGTTATTTGAGTGCAATCACTATGGGGATGTTTGCAGTAGGTTTGGCAATCACAATCAAAATGTTATCAACCATGAAAAAGATTGAATTTCTTGTTGAGGAATCAGAAGAATGAACTGGGATAAAGAAGGTAAACCAAAAAGAAATATGTTAGATGAATATGTCATAATGACTAGGAAAAGATTTCTACTTACTAACGGTATCTATATTATCATCGGTGCTTTGAGTTTTTACATTCTTACCTGATTTATATCGTTTGTAACTTTTCATCCCAGCCCATCCCAAGAATGCCCCACCGATAGCCCACATTACAAATAAAGAATCTATATGGATTTCACACAAATTTAATACCCTTCAAACTTGTTCTTATCAACACTCCTTAGATTAAAGAGTTTGTTTCTCCAATAATCCTCAACATGCCTATTTAATTTCATCTAATAAACTCCAATATACTATCATTTGTCTGTATAGCATTTTCAGGATAGCAGTTTAACTGATAGCCGTTTGTTACCTTATCCCAAGAATAGTTAAGACATTCATTGTTAAACTCTGCTGGGTTTGTATTCTCATGTTCCCAATCAAAAGCGTTATTCTTTCCATTAACCCCATGCCCGCTGATTAACGTCATGGTATCATTTTCAATCTCAACCAATCCATACAAAGCATTAGGGTATAGATAATACACATTAGGATGATTAGTGATACTATCAAATAATTCCTGTGTAACATACTCATTATGCAGAATAACTAAACTATCATAATCATTAATGTTTAATGTCGGGCTTGTATCTAATTTCAAATCATACCCCATATCCCCCAGTAAGATCAAAGCATTACTGGATGATCTATAATCATAGGTTAAATTATAATCTAATGGAATGGTTAAACAGGATTCATCACAGTTTCCCTCAAAGTAATCATAAAATCCTCCTGGCGAGTATGCGTTGGCAGTTAAGGTGGGTGCTAACACTAGCACCTTATTCTCTGGATAAACCGTTATAGTAATAGCAATAATAATTATCCCACCCATTAAACCGTACAGTATTGGGTTTACCATTTCTTTTCCAAGTGTTTCTTTACATCTTTCCAAGTTTTCTCATTAGAGTGATTATCAACATTCCAATAGTTTTTACCTGAACAGATGGTGCATATTCTCTCCCCAGAATCATGGACCAATTCCTCAACGATTCTTAAACACTTTGGACAGATCATTTCTTTTCTTCCCTTTTCTTATACGGTGCGTATGGTCTTTTGTTTGCGTTTAGTTTCACCCTTCTTTCCTCCAACCCATAGACAGTTGCAAGCTCTTCAAGATTGATCTGCTTTTCATCAAAGAATAAGTCAATATATCGTTCTGCTTGCATTACCCTTTGAGTTTGGGTATAATACCCACGCTGCCTTAATTTTAATTCAACTGCCTTTTTTGCCACACCCTTGCTAAACTTTTTAGAAAAGTCATGTACAAATTCTTCAAGATTCATTTTTGTTTTTTCTGATTTGTCTGCTGGGAAACATACCTCACAAGTATTTCCTTCTTCTTGGCCACCCTTGTTTAATATCCAGGATAATTGAGGTGATACTACAAAGCGTGTTGATAAACCATTATTGTATAGTAAGACACGAAATGGATCACCATCCTTGTAAGTAAATGGCTCTTTCTTTCCTAACATGAAAGTAAACTTGTGATACATTCTACTTTGACTTCTCAGTTTAGCAAAGTGTTGAATTTTATACTTGTGCTGTTTTCCTAAGAGTTCTTCAAGGTAGCCTATCTCCTCTAACTGACAGTCTGTATAGAAAGTGAAGTTGGAAATCCTAAGGAATTTATCTAACATCTTTTGTGCATGGAAGTTTAGAATCATTATGATACGTCTATCTTGGTTACTCTCTCCGATGTGCCTGACTGTGGTGATCTCGCTTCTTAGGGTATCAAGTGCTGCTTTACCGTATGTGGCCACTAACCCAGATAAATCATCAAAAACTAGTATCTGGTTGTTTGTTGATAAACCCTGTATAGTTTTCTTAAAATCAACTAAATCAGAATCTTTGAGTTTATGGACCTCAAAACTAGGATCTAACACATGTAATTGATGTGCAAGTACATCTCCCAAAACTGTTTTCCCACTTGATGATGCCCCAATTAAATTGATTTTCACAAACCCCATGCTTTTACTTGTTTCAAATATATCTTGTACACAAGTATTGATACTCTGACTGCGTATTAATTTTGTATTTCCCCAGGGAATTACGGTTGGTTTTTGTTTTCTAGTATTACTTTCTGGCCTACCAATTTTACGCTGTTCGATTAACATTAATCCTTATCACTCCCAGATGCTCTGCTATCCATATCCTCTCCTTCATGTTGAGCCACATACTCTTTTCTGTATAGTACCTCTTGCCAGTTGATTTCTTCTAATAGATTTTGAAACCAATTATTAAACAGTTCATCAAAGCCCATACGATTAGAAATACCATCTCCCCTTACTGGACACTCAGCTACCACCTTTAGGAAAAATGGTCTTTCCCTTAATGGTACAATTTTCCTAGTTTCCCTTACTTTGTTTTCTTCCTTACATATAGGACAATACCATACCATCTCAGTTTCACTGCCAGTTAATACACTCTCAATAAAGGGTGAAATTACCGATAGTATCTTTACAGTATTTGTTGGTAACTCCCTAGGTACTTGTATAGTTTTTTCGTGTTCGTTTTCTTCACCCTTGTTCACGATTTTAATCTCATCCATCGTGCAGTGGTTACAGATGTAAACTTCTTGATTAGCCATAGCATTATTGAAAGTTTCTGTGTTAATAGTGATTAGATAATCCTCACCCAGACAACCATTAAGATCATAGAGTGCAGCAGCAGCTCCGTTGTAATCTCTTTTTTGTAGACTGTTGATAGCAAGCGTTCTATAAAAAAAGAAATTCGAACTTACATCAGGAAGCCACCCACTCTTTCCCATGACTATTACTGTACAGGTGTTAGTATATTAGATTATTGAATCATTCTGTACAGGTTTATTAAATTAGAATAATGTAAAGTTTCAAAACTTTATTTGAAATGATTAATAATTTAAAGTTAAAACTTTAATCAAGCCCAAGAGCCCAATCTTAAAACACCTCGATTCACTACTAAGTATAATACAGGCACAAATCTACGTAACTGATAAATCAAAAGGATTTTCAGTAGTAGTGATAATCTCATATTTTAATTATTAGTGTTCATTTTGGTAACAAGTCAACCATGACTAGAGTATATAAAGGAAAATACTACATAACATTCTTACTAAAAGCTTATGTAGTTGATAAGGTGATAATAATTACATGGATCCTAGCACTATGAACTACATCAATAAGGATGACTTTGAGAGAATACTTGATACTATACCCCAATTAGGGATAAGGAAATGGCTTGATGATGATGTAAAAATACTATTTCAGATAATGTATTATTCAGCACTAAGACCAGGTGAGGCGATAAGATTGAAAAAAGAAGATATTGATATTAAAAATCAGACAATATACCTAGGTAAAACAAAGACAAAGACCATAGATACAGCCCAAATATTTTACGGGTTTTCAGATGATCTTGAAGAATGGTTATGGGATAAGGAAGATGGGCGTTTATTTGTTGATTTAACTTATCATAGAGTTTATGAATGGATTGCAAGGCTGGGTAAAATGCTGCAAATTCAAGCATGGTTGATACCAGAGCATAGATCAGGCGAAAAAACCAAAGCCCACATATTTAGAAAGTCAATAGGTAAGGATATGGTTAATGGGGTATATGGGGAGGATGCCCAACAAATACCAGTTATCCAGAAATTAATGAGGCATAGTAAAAGTACCACAACAATTGATAGTTATTTGAAGATTAGTAACGAAAAATTAAAACGGGTATGGTCCAAACCCTCAGAAGAACTTTAATTATCATTTACGCCTAACCCATTTTTTAATTCTCATTTCCACTCCAGTCGTCAAATTCTCAATTCCTAAAATTTCTCACGCCCAAAAATCAAAAAACCTTTAGTTCCACTAGGGGGTTTAAGTAGTTCATAAATACATAATCTAATATGAAACAAACACAACAAACAAAACAAATAGCAATCGAACAGGCTTTTTTTGAGTATGAGTTCGAATGCAGTCCTTCAAGTTACGAAGAATTTGAAGCAAAATTGGAAAAATTGGAGGCTTTAGCATAATGACTAGCGATGTCTGCAATTGTCCAAGAATTTGCCATCATAACGACAATGAATTGACAATTTTAACAAATATAGAGTTAAACCATGTCAATACCGATAGATCAAAGAAAAACTCAAAATGGATGAGAGAGAGAATCGAATATTCTATAATGGAATTAAGAGAATTTGGAATCGAAATCTCTATCAAAAGTAAATTTCCAAGATACGAAATTTATCAAGAATGTCAAAAACAAAACGGTAAAGATTTGATAATATCAAAATCTGTCTTTATGCTTGATTGTAATACCCTTGAAGATGTATGGATGAGATTAGGTGCGATCAATAATTTCAAAAGATCAGCGTATATTTTTGAAAATTCATCTGAAAAAATTCATACTGACTATGAAAACAAAAGCATTTTGGAGGCAGCAAACTGATGCAAATTCATAACGACAATTTCAAAGAAAGACAAGAGGCAAAAATTGAATATTATCAAGAAAAAGCCAAGAAAAACCACGCCAAAGCATCCGAAGAATTTGAGCAAAGTCGTAAAATGGCTGATCGTATTCCATTCGGACAGCCGATTTTAATCGGTCATCACTCTGAAAAAAGTGATCGTAATTATAGAAACAAGATTGAAAACAAAATGAGAAAATCAATCGAGACATCAAACAAAGCCGATTATTATGACGACAAGGTAAAAGCTGCACAGAATAACCACGCCATAAGGACAGATGATCCAGAAGCAGTAAGATTGTTAAAAGAAAAATTAACTATCCTGGAATTAAAAGCCGAAAAAATCAAAGAACATAATAAAAAATGCAAGGACTTTGTATTTTTAAGGACCTATGGATTTAGGGAAGGATATAAAACAATATGCAACGATAACGGCACAGGCGAATATGCTAAAATCGTTGATGGTGTGTTGTCTTTCACAAAAAAGAAATTCCCTAAAGGAGTAAAAGAAAACATCGAGACATATTTTAAAACTGGTGCATTTGTACAGGAGGCAATACCAGAAGATAAGAAAGTTTATGATTCTTATCATTTGTCAAACCTTTCAAGTGAAGTAAGAAGAATTAAAAAAAGAATTGAAGACATTCAAAAACTCGAAGCAATGCCAGATATTGACGAGGAAGTAAACAAAATCCGAATCTATACTGACGAGGGAAGAATTAAAGTTGAATTTGGTTACAAACCATCAGAGGAAACCAGAGCCAAATTAAAAAGAAGTGGTTTTAGATGGTCACCATATAATCAAGTATGGCAATCATACATCAAACAACATAATTTAGACAGAGCCAGAGAGATAGCAAAGGGGGAAATTTCACAATGACAGAAAACAATTTTTATTCTGTCATGAATGAAGTTAATGCTTTGTTTAATAATGACGTGGAAAATTTTGATTCATGTCATAAATACTGTTTTAACAGTTATGGCAAAGTATTAGGGCATTTTTATTTTAATGCGTATTATGCCATAAGAAAAACTTTGTTAAATGCAAAAACAAATCACACACATATTTTAAACCAGGTTGAAAATATCACAACCTGCATAGACTGTGATTTATGGGAGGCTGTACAGGAATGAAAACTTTATCCTTCCATTCAACCCTCGAAATCCTAACCGAGGAGATAATAATCGCATCAGCAGACTATGATTATACCCCAACGGATGAAAAACTGGACCATATTTCAAGTCTGGAAATTAAAATCCAGGAGGCTTTGAGATGAAAGTTTCAGCAAACTGCTGCTTTTGTAAAGAAAGAGTTGCTTGGGATGATTTCTGTACAGTAGGAAAGAAAAAACAAGCAGCCCATGATTTTTGTGCGATGGATTATTTCAAAGAACAAAAAGCATTAAAAAAATTGGAGTCTGGCCAATGACTGATCCAATTATCCCAATGGTCTTAATCGGCATGTTTGTCGCTTTGGACTTGGTGCTGTTAAGACACGTTTGCAGAAAAGAAAAGAGGGTTTTGAATTGAAGTACACAAAACATCTAACCGTTAAGGAATGGAAAAAGTTTTGTAAAAATCCAGTGCCAGCAGCCCACTTGGGAAATCAAATACAGTTCTTTAATTATTTCACGCAACGGTTAGAGAGCTATGATTTTATCACAACAGGTGAGGTGATGCTGTACAGGTATAAGATTATTTTAACTGATCATCACAACAGACATTCAAATAAAATGATTGTCACACCATTAAAGGAAAAACTAAAGGATGGATTAAAATCACTCCCCTCAAAAATGACTATGCAAAACTTTGACAAGGGAATGGCAGCATTTGACAAGGGCATGGCTGACTTTAACAAATCAATGGACCAATTCGGGGAAGGTATTGGAGGAAAGAAAGATTCTAAATCTAAAATGGAAAAGTTATGGGGGACTTCGTCAAATAAAAAATCCAATGATACAAATTTTATCACAGGGAAAAAACAAAAGTCCAATAATATGGAAAAGATTTGGGGTACTCCTTCAAAACGAAAATCCTCATCCGTTAAGATTTGGAGTGATAAGCCTGTACAGAAAAGAAAGACTAAGCGAAAATCTAAATCTCACTCTGAAAAATGGGATAATCGAGAAGCGATATGGGGAAAGTCTAAAAAATTTAAACTCTAAGATCCCCAAAGGGGTTTGCGTCTTGAAAATTGAGGCTTTTTCTTTTTAGCCAATTTACTTTTTAGATTTTTTCTTTTTTGGTTTGCTTTTTACTTCTTTGTAGTAAGATTTCACAGTATGTTCTTTAACAAAAACTCTTGCCATGCCTTAGTCTGTACAGAAATACTATAAATAGTTTAATCAATACTGGTAACTAATGAGAGGGGTTATTCGAAAAATGATGAACATTGATAGTATATTCTGGATTATTGCCCTTGGTGCAATAGCCTTAACATTATACGGTATGTTTGGTTTACCTAATGTTGATGCTGTAACTCAGGCAGAATTTAACGATATAAAGGCTCAAGAACTTGCAGCGAGTAATGAGTTGGTTTTACTAAAGCAGCAACGTGAGGACCAACAAAAATTAATCAATACCCAAGGTAAAATAATTAGTGATTTACAAAAGGGCTTAGAGCCGTATGAAGGTAAAAGTGATTGGGAATCTTTACGTTTAAAGGCTGAGGTACAAAACTCTGTACAGAATGCAGTGACAGTTTACGATATTCTAAGGGATGAACTAAAAGCCATACTCACTTTACAAAGTGACCAGGTGAAAATAATAAAATCACTTGGTTTGGTTACATTAACCCTTGATAATTCAGATCCTTTTTCACACCTTGAAACAAGGATAGGGGTATCACTTTCTAAAACCTGTGAAACTATGATAAGAAATAATTTCACCACTACATGTCCAACTTACAAACAATTGATACAATTGGATAACAGTAACCCAATATCTGGTAAGTTCATAACAGATGAGGATGGTTTTTTCCATAGAGGGGAAGAACAGACACCAAATTCCTACAAATTTTACTGGAATGATAGTATCATTAGGATTATAGTAGATCCTCCTGGTAGTATGATGGATAGAATGAAAATGATTTACATCCAGCCAAACTTTGATACATACATCGTAAGGGAGGATAAAACTATTGATGATAAATTTGAGATTATCCAAGGGAATAGAACTTTAACCTCTGGGGATAAAACTAAATTGGTAAACTTTGATGTAAGGAACCAGACCAGTAATTTTGCTACTGTCATATACCATGATAGGTATATCAATAAATGCCATGAAGCAAAAATAAACGCTGATAACTGGCTGTTTTTACTACCTGATACAATTCATTTAATGAGGAATGGATGTGATCGAGATTATACCCAGTTTGAAGAACGTGAAGTAATTACACCAAATTCAACAGATTACTCTCCAACAGATTCTCCAGAATGGAATATACTACAAGAAGCAAAACGAATTAGTGAGTTTTGTATTTTCAAGTATAAACAGTGCTAGTCCTGAGATAATGGTGTCGAGTTAATCATTCAGGTAACATCTCCCATTGAAAACCACCATAGTAACCAATTTTGTTTTTTCTACGTCTTTCTTCATTTTCACATTTGTTATGAACTGGCATATCTTTTAACGCAATAGGTTTCCAACAATACCAACATTCAGCACTCAATTCCGTTCTACCTCACAACCACCATCACAACAAAGAATAGTATTATTTCCATTCTCATCAGGTAATAACACATCACACCAATTTCCACAATGGACACAAATCTCATGTCCACATTTTTTACATTTTGGAATTTCAGCATCATTCATTTCTGCAAGTTTAACAGATAATTTAGTAAAATCATCTTGCTTCTCGTCTAATCTCTTTGTCATTGGGTTATCTCCATTGGGATTTCATATCTCTTACAGTTTTCACAATAACCTATGTCAGTACCCTTTGATTGTTTGTATCCATTAATTCTAGTCTGATAGTATAGTTTCTTTGCTGACATTCCGCATTTGGAACAGACAATCAATGTTCTTGTAAAGTTTGCCAGATTCATATCTTACACCTACACATACATTGTGAATATGCCTCGTGACCTGCTATCCCTGTACACTTTTCACAATCATTTATGAAGCACCAGAAACAATGTGAGTGAACCTGTACATGTCTTTTCATGCTTGTTTCCCCTCTAATTGTTCTGTCATTGTTTTATCCTCTTAGTTAGTTCAAAATCTTTCATTTTACAGAATGGATAATGATGATACGTGTTTCTGCAATATGGACAATGTTGCTTTTCATTAACTCGATTACCGTTCATTGATTTTGTATTTGTTTGTTTCATAATATATGTAAAACATACTTACATATTAAGATTTGGATATTTTCTCAACATAGTCTAATCTTTCATAAAATGCCCTACTCTTATTTCCATCGTCTATGGCAAGCATGATCTGATATAGGGTTTTGTTAAAGTCTTTTTGCTTCTCATATTTTATATCCTCATCAGTTGATAATTGAACATTACGAAACTTGAAACCAATTACTGTAACAATAACTGTCATAATGATAAGAAATAATGGTGCAAATATGATAAACGGAATTATATCTTTAATGTAAAGGTAGGCCACCCCCAAAAAAGTGGATGCTGAAATAATTGGATTTAAAACGACTGCCCCAATTCTAGCCTCAGTGTATCGCCTCTTTACGAATGTACCCCTCAATGTACAGTTTTTACCATATCCTATCATAAAAGGTTTTTACTCCTTGCACAGTCTACATGATACCTTTTAGTAATTACCCCAGCCCGATGGGTGCAAATTTCATAGGGTTTTAGTTTGGTTGGTTTCTTTAACTTTTTACCACAATTGTAACAGTGGGTGAACTTTTTAGAATTTCTGGTTTGAGCAGTAAGGTACTGTGAGATTGTAAAGGTGATGATTCTGGCAGTCAATACCTCACTCCAGCGTATTTCTTTTTTCCCTTGTAACGTGGATTATTTCTCACTCTCCCCCCACAGCAAGGACAGAATATCCCCTCATAAGGAAATTGCATCTCACAGGCTATGCATTTTTTATTTCCATGGAGTGTATGGCCAACGTGATTTCTTGCACCTTCAATCAATTGACATTGGTTTTTGCATTTGGTGACCATTAACAGTCCACCCTCACTTTAATTCCACATAGGGAACACTCTGCAAAGATAACATCGACACTTTCGCCTCTGGTGATGTTTCGATCCATCTCAACACAACAGGATTGGCAGTGGATGTTCATTTAATCAATCTCCTTTTAGTAGTGAGTGTATATGATTCCATAGTTGTTGTAGAATTTAGTTTGTGGTCTTTAGATGCTTTAGCTATTGGGTGTATAGATTTTCTATGTTCATCTGCTTCGTTTATCTCAAAAAATTGTTCTTTACAAATCAAACATTCAGTAAAAGGAATTAAACCATGTTCAAATTTATCAATTTGGTTACTAAATTCTTCACATTGATCATCTGATAGAAATGTGATATAACACTCTCTATTTTTCTTCAAAGTCATATCGTGGTTTGCCCCTCATCTATTGGTGGTACTCCAAGCCCAATCCAGTGTGGAGATTCATTTCTACCACCGTACTTGAATCCAGCATTGGTTAAGAATCTTGAAAATTTCAAAGTATTAACTGGTCTGTATTCTTTTGATTTACAGTAATTAGCATACAAACCATACAAACCCCCCTTATCTATTGTATATTCATCACGTTTTAAAACGATATTTGCAGACAGAAACTCATTAATTGGATCAGTCTTTTTGAGTAAGATATTTTCTTTTTCTTTTGATGTTTTCTCATGGATAAAACCATATTTTTTTGTCACCCTTGCCATCTTTATCAATAAAGCCAGTATTTTTTCTCGTTCATCATCAGAGTTTAGTTTATCATCAATGTATGGATCTTTGGTTAAAATCTTTTGATTAAATTCTATTGGGTGAGCTCGTCTGATAAATCCCTCATTAACGTTTTCAATTTCTGGCATCTGGTTTGATGAGTAGAATTGAATTACTTTAATGACATGATCCACCCTATCTTTGAATTTACTATTAACACTTTGAGTATCTCCACTGGCAATTGCTTTGAATACGGAAATATCTTTTTGTTTCATTTTAGATATCTCACTGAATGAATTTGCCAGTTTATCAACCAGAGCCGTTTTTGAGAATCCATCACTTTGCAAATCCATCATATCAACATGAGCAATATATGGTCCAAAGATATTATCTAACACTTTCATTATGGTACTTTTACCATTTCCCCCACTACCTAAAAAGAAAAATGCTTTTTCTATTCTCTGGCTGCGAATTAGTAGTATAGATGATAAAGCCTGCAAACAATCAAACCATTCCAAAGGATCAGGTAAGGCCACTTTTAGAGCATTAAGGAAAATCATTGGGGGTTTTGAGTTTAATTTTAAATCAGTTTCCAGGCAAACTTGAATATAATGATCCTTGTTTTTACTCCAGTCCTCCAAAGTATCTAATTTTATTGCCCTATCTTTAAAATAAAGAAAATTACTATCAGGGATGAATAATTGAGGTGGGATAACTACATCACATTTTAATTGAAATATTGCATCAGAGTAAACTTTTTTCTTGTTTGGCATTACCCTTGGGGCAATATTGTTAAACAAACTCATTAAAAATGAATTACCTTGGGCTTGCCATACTTGTTTCCTATCATTCCAATAGTAAAATCTATCCTCAGGCTCTAAATATACTAAATGTGTCTTTTCGAACATCTTTTGTGAAATATCACTAACTAATTGAGCATAAACTAACGTTTTATCTTCATTATCTGTTTTTTTAGGCATAGTTACTCTATTTGGTGGGGAGTAAACATCTTCAAAATCAATATCATGTCCTTTCGGCTTACAAGTACGATCAATTACCTCATGTATCATAAACTTTTCGTGATTAAAACACCAATGTCCTCTTTCCATAGCGATATTACTTGAAAAGACTACATAATAAAGATATGGGAGATGAGAGGAGAGTTAATCACCCTATATGTATAATATTTTAAAATTATTCTCTATTAAGTAAATAATACTTCTCTTCTCTCCCCTTAGTCACGACCTAGGCACGACTTTTCCTGAAATCCCTCTAGGCACGACTTCTCCCATTGATTTTATCTTTAAATAGTAAACTAAATTTAATTGTAATTGGTGTTAAATTCAATGCTTATGGTCACCAATGATAATTCATAGCAGCCATGAGCTCTCATTTCTTCTTAAATCCTTTACCACAATTTACACATGGATAAGCAGTGATATTCTCACTACAAAAATAACATCTAAACCCATTCTGTTTCCAGTTAATCCAGGACAAGTAACTTCATCTCCCTGTTTCTCTCATTCCTTTTATTTGCAGCCATTCTTTTACTAAGAACATCCCTTACTTTAGTGCAATCATCACAATAAATTTTCTGGCCTGTATGTTTTAGTACCCCTCCACACTCTGCACATTTTAAACATTGAATATGTCTGGCTATCCTTCTGCAAGGCATACACAATCGCCATTTACTAAAGCCCTTCCCAATCTTTTTAGTTTCATACTCCCCCAAGGTTTCACGACAGGTCCAACTAGCACAAATCATTGTAATAATTTCTTCCTCAAATAACTATCCCTAGCATACATCTTTACTGTAATAATTCTATGCTCGGCTAAACATTTTACGCATCGCTTTCGTGCCATTCCATTCCTACCTGTATTATCATCAATTGGCTTATTACAATCAATACAAAGTTTAATTATACTATTCAACGTGTTTTCCTCACAGCCTTGATTAAACGATTTCGTTTTATCTTTGCGAATCGGTGCAGCCGAGTGATGGCTTGGTGATGTGTATTACAAACATAAAGAAATCTCTCTGGTTGATCTCTTATCAATGGGGCTAGATACTGATAATACTGTAACGGAGTAGCAAAATCTTTGTAAGTTCTCTCTCCCTTAAGGTACCACAAGTGATGGAAAGTCATACCACTGTGAGATTTTTCACAGTGGCAGACATAACATTTTTTAAAACTGCGGTAGCCATTCGCCAAGTCGTGTTTTATTCCGACAAGTAGTAATTTATCTGCTTTATTCATTTTCCTCTCCATGGTTACAAAATATAATCCCCTGCAAATAACCAGGGCATTTGGGGCAAGATTTCTTTTTCATGATAACTTTTCCACTGAGGCAATTCTCCTTGCCAACCATTCCAAAAATAACTCATCTTGCTCTGGTGTCATTCTTGCCAAAAATGAATTTTCTATTTCACCTTGTTTCAATTACAACCAAGTTCCTTTTGTTTCATAATGATTGCATTGAGGATGATCTTATTATTGTTCACCTCAAATACTTGTGACAATTCAGTGCAATTAGTTTGATCTGTTTTTCGTAAATTCTCAGCAAGTTTGGTCATGGCCTGATCTTCTTCTGATAGTAAGGACCAAGCCACTTGTTCTGCTTGCCATTCGGTGAGGAAAAATACCCCTGAAATAATAACCACCCCAATTATCAGCCCAGGAATGATAACATCTAATTTTTGCAAATCTTACAATCCCCCAAACAAACTTTCTTTAAAATAAAATCTGGAAGGGGTAGCTCCCCTCTGCTACCCCAGTGTACTCTTTGAGAATATGTCAATCCTCTCCACACTCCCTCTTTAGTTCTGCGAGTTCATAGTATGGGATGAGTTTCTCCAAGTTTTCAAAAAATTCCTCATCGAGTGTTTCTATGTCAGGGATCAAGATATTACTTTCTCCAGTGAACAGTCTTTTGGATATACGGCTGCACTTGCACTGCCAGCTTGTTTAACTGCTAGCTGTACTTCTTTGCCTACCCATTTTTCGGTTTCCTTACCAAACAAGTCTATCAAAAAGTTTTGTGTGGTGGCATTCATTTGCCATAAGACACTAACTGGATCTAAGACTTGTGTATCGCAAGTACATTGTAGCTTTTGTGATTTTTTACCCTCATATTCGGTATCGACAAGCTCTGGTACTGTTTTGATGGTTACGACTTTAACGCCACCATCATTGACTATCTTTTTGTTTAGATATGGTATACCTCCTGTTTGTACTTTTTCAATCTGCATTCATTTCACCTCCACTTGTGGATTTTACCTCATCAAGTGTAATCACCCAGTCTAACGCTGCATACTGACCTTGTAAATTAATTCTACCAAGTTCTGTATCTACCCTCGTTAATTGGTCTTTGATTGTTTCCTGTGCCTCTTTGATTTCTTTCTCGGATCTCATTTTAATCCCTTCTCCAATATCATATTACAGCAGGCAGAAAAAGAAAAACTCCTCCCTGTGTCTTTAATTTCTCTAGCTTGAATATCTCTAATTTTTGCAGATATTTTATCATCAAGCATTATTGTTGCTCTAATCATAAAGTAGGTAAAACATACAAGTATATATTCTTACGGGTGTCCATTCATTGACCTTAACCGATTTCTTTGTATCGTGTAATGGTATCTTTTAACCACTCTATTAACCAAAGGAGTAAGAAACCAATCACTCTTGTTGTAAAGTAATTCAACAATTATCCCCCCTAAAATTCCAGCACATATAATAAATAACATTCCCACCCAAGCCTCTAACGGTAAACTAACACTACTCTCAACTGTACTATAATTAGTTTTAATGACCTCTCTACATGCTAACTCAAAATTGGGTAGTTTCCACCAAGCAAAAGCACAAACCTCACCCATGTTTCTTTTTCCTGGATTTCCGTTCTTCCTTACTCTTTACATTCCCTGCACATATTTCTA
>FLOH01001538.1_pt1 | contig 26292 bp, 26 predicted proteins | sample 756751 | NCBI WGS metagenome assembly FLOH01 (sample SAMEA4026879, study PRJEB14308) | marine metagenome | biome: coastal water; material: water | depth 74 m
AGAAGCAGCAGCAGAAGCTGCAGAAGCTGTATCAGTAGAAGAAAGATTTAAAATAGATGAGGAAAATGATAGTGAAGATGAAAAAGCAAAACAAAAATTTTATGATTATATAAACCCTATTAGAAGTTCATATTCATTTAATCTAAAAGATGATAAAGAATTTAAAAAATTAAGTACTGAATTACAATTAGAAATAGAAACAGAATATAATATAGCATATGATATGTATAATGATATGAAAGATGACAGTATTGGTGATAGAGGAATTAATTTTGAAAAATTTTTATTAGATAATAAACAAGACGCTTTAAAAATTGTTACTAAGACTAATGATGAATTTAAGGATAATGCAACACTACCATTTTTTAATAACGTAATTATTACATATGACGATAAGGGTAAAGAAGTAAAGACGTTAGACCCTATAATAATTACAAAAAAAATACCTTCATATGATAGGGAAACAGGCGAAATAAGATATAATAAGGATACAGGTAAACCATTTTTAGACACTTATGTGTATGAATTATCTAAATTTTATTTAATAGACTCTGGTAGTTTATTAATATCAATGGAAATTAAATTTAATTATCAACATAATCATATTGAAATACAAGTGGGAAAACTTATTGGAAATCAAATATATAATCCAGCATTTACCTTTAGTAAAAAAGAAGGGTATAAATTATATAATATTTTAAATCAAAATTATAATCCAAATGGAACCAATCCAGGTAAGGTAATAGATGAAAATATAACACAAAAATGGGTTGAAAAAGCTTTTAACAGACCATTATATGTTACTGCTTTTTTATCAAGCGGTTTTTATACAGTTGATTTAACAAAACTTATATCTATAAAAGGTGTAAAAATGAATCCATTTGTACAAGATATACCAAAACACGGATTTTTAAACTCAAAACCAGCACCTAAATATAAAAATGATAATACAGTATCGTGGGACCATTTAAAAGATATACCAATTAAAGGTAATAAAAACGAACAGTTATATTCAATTGATGAAGAAAGTCTATTAAACCATTTTAGAAGGTCGCCAAGAGGCGATGATTGGATTTATATTAATAAAAGAGACCTTACAAAATTTATATAAACATTTGTTATTTTATAATAATAAATGGTATATAAATTAAATTTAATAAAACCAGGAAGTAAAGAAGCAAAACGTGCAAAAGAACGACGTGCAAAATATCTAGAAACTGCAGATGAATTTTTTGGTGAAGGACCAGAAGCACCACCAGGTTATTCATATACAAAACCAATATTAAATAAAAAACCTAAAAAATCTAAAATTGAAAAAGATATTAAAAAACTTACTAAAGATATTAGTAAAACTAAAATACCTAAATCAACTTTTAAACCAGAAATTGATTCCATGAAAGAGAAATTAAATAATATTTCTAAAAAATTATTTAATAAAAAAAAAATAACATCACTTATAGAAGATGTTAAAAAAACCAATACACCTAAATCAACTTATAAACCTAATATACAATCTTTAAAAGATACATTAAATGTTATAGGTAGACAATTAAAATATAAAAAGTTAAGAGCACTACCTAAATCAAGTATGACTAAAAAAACAGACTATGAACAAGAGATAAAAGAGCTATCACCAGAAGGTAAAAAATATGTTGATGAAGTAAAATATATTTTAGAAAATAGTAAAGTAAGTGGTGGTAAACAGACTAAAGACCTTGATAAAGCTAAAATAGCATTTAGTCGCAAAAATAAACCATCAGATGTAAAAGAAGCTGCAACAGTTATTAGAGCTTATAGAAAAACACTCCCGAAACATGTACCAGAACCTGGTAAAGGTAGAGGCAAGGGTAAAAAAACTATTATAAGAACTCCTGAGGAGATAGCGTATGATAAACGTCATAAAGTTGTTATGGATTATATTAAAAATAAAATAGCAGATGATGAGTTTGAAGCAACAGATGAAGAAACTATTGAATTTATGGCTGACGAAGCTATGGAGAAAGGTATTAAACGCATGTCTATTTTGATTATTGAACAATTAAAACATCAATAATTATAACGTGGCATCGTTTCTGGGTGTTTCATCATTAAATATGGTTTCAGTTAAAGGACTTTTAGGAATATTAATTCTTAACGATTTTTTACGTGTAAGAATGTTGTGTTTTATTAATAACTTATCCTCTAAATCTGGGACAATTACTAAACTATTTTCAAATAATTGATTGTAGTCATTTAAACAAGAATTTAAAAACTGCATTCCGTGCGTCTCTCTATTGTTATTTGATAATTTTAATGTACTACTTATTTTATTACTTAAAATTTGATAAGACCTATAAGCTTCTAATTCTGTCTCTACATTCTTACCAATGTTTAAATATAATTCAATTGAACTTATAGACGCACAAATTAAACTCAATAGACAATTAATAGCGCTTACGTATTTTTGAATTACAAATGATGTAAGACCAACAGATAAAACCGAGTTAATACTTGCTATAATTATAATAGGTATCTTATACCATTTTAACTGGTTTTGGTATGCTATGAAATTCTTTTTATGTTGTTTTTGAATTCGTGATGTATTATCTAATATAGACATTAAAACGTCTTCAATGTCATCTGACCAACTTTCTTCTGTGCTTCCTATTGAGTCACTCATTTTATTTATTAATTATTAAAAATAATATATCTTTAATAATAAATATTTATATAATCCAATAATCCAAAAATATATCTATAATAGAAACTAAGTAAAAGTAAAATAATACTATACTATAAATAGTTTTTAAAACCCTTGTTTTTCTGGCTTTTTTGGCTTTTGGATTTATCCGATACGGGTCATAATAAAGTCTGCATATATAGGATAAGTATCGATAGTAAGACTACCCTCAATAACTTGGATTTTAAACCGTTGTCCAACAGTAGCAACATGAGTTGTGATTAAATTTTCACTGCTACCAATATCACGCCCGTTTCGATAAGCAGGGTCGTAGTTATCATTGATAAAAATTCCAATACCACCTGGAGAGGATGCATCATTTGTAGTTGTTAAACGGGCACTAATTTGATAAATACCAGCAGTTAATACGGTGAATTCATTTGTTACAACATCAAATCCAAGTCCAAAATTATAAGATTCGGCGTTAAACGGGATATTTTCATGAGGTTTGATAATTAGATTACCTGCTAAACCAGCCATATGAACTTTAGCACCAATAAAAACAGAACTACCAGAAGTCCCATCAACTCCATCAGCTCCAGCAGGTCCAGCAGGTCCAACAGGTCCAACGGGTCCATCAGACCCAGGCGCGCCTTCAATACCACGTGCACCTGAATAAAATAAACGTAAAGATTTTAATTCAAATACCCAACCAATAGCAGGTTCTGTAGAGTTAGAACTCACGTTAACGGTCATAATAGTATCAAATACATTATAAGTAGTAGATAAACGGGTCGCAGTATTAACAAAATGTTCAGAACTAAATTTATAATTAACACCAGATAAAATAAACTCATCTGTTGGACTCCCACCAATTACAATCCGTGAGTTATACCAAGACGATAAATCCGAACCATCGCCTTTTGGTGGTGTATAAATAGCCATAAAAAATTTAGGTTCAACACGAGGTGCTCCAGATGTTACATCAACACATGTAAATTCACATGATAATGATTTAAGACTCTCAATGGTTAATCCGTTAATAGAACCAGTATCGTGAGTATAGAAATTAAATTTATTAGATGAACCAGTAGTAAGACGGGTATATTTAAGAGATTTATCTACATCATCCCACACCCAGAAACCATCATCTGGAACATTGGTAGAATCTTGAACAACCGTTGTAATTTCAAGAGATGTTCGTTCAGATGTTAAAAACCCATAATTAGGCGATAGTCCATCAACACCGTCTACACCATCAGCTCCTGCAGCTCCTGTAGCTCCAACAGATGCGGCGGCTCCATCAGCTCCAGCTGGTCCCATTGGTCCGACTTCTCCATCAGCTCCTGCTGGTCCAGCTGCTCCGGCTACTCCTGCTACTCCTTGTGCTCCATCAATACCAGATGGACCAATTGATCCATCAACACCATCAACACCTGCAATCCCAGCAACTCCCGCAACTCCTTGTGCTCCAACAACTCCAGCTGGTCCTGCGGCTCCTTGTACTCCAGCTGGTCCGGACACACCAGCTACACCAGCTTCACCTGCAACACCTTGCACGCCTGTTGGTCCTTGTGCTCCAATAGACCCGACAGGTCCAGCCACTCCAGCTACACCAGCTGCTCCAGCAACACCTGCTGGTCCTGCATCTCCTTCAACGCCTCTTGGTCCAGCTACTCCAGCAGCACCAGCTGCTCCAGCTACTCCTGCGGGTCCTGCAATTCCATCTGCACCAATAGCTCCTGCAGGTCCAGATAAACCCGCTGGTCCTGTTGCTCCTGTAGCACCTGCTACTCCCGCCACACCAGTTGCACCAGCAACACCAATAACACCAGCAGGTCCAGGTGGTCCAGTATATGAATTAAAACTCGTAATTGTCATTTTATTATTAACATAAATTAAACAATGTTTAAATATAAATCCAATAATCCAAAAATATATCTATAATAGAAACTATATAATATTAAATATATACCATACTATAAAGAGTTTTTTAAAACCCTTGTTTTTCTGGCTTTATTGGATTCATTTTATCCAGACGTAAATATATTCTTTTGATGCATCTTTAAACTCGCCATCAATCTTACCACGTCTAGCAACGGTATTATTAATATTAATCTTTTTATTTGGTGCTCCTAAGAATCTTTTTAAAAGTTCAAATCCTTCGACATTAGTATTTATACAAAAGTACCCGCCTTTGTCCATGTGTTTATACGCATTATTAAACACTGGATAGAAAAACTTTTTATACCAGTCATCAACATCTTTATAATTAGGCATTCCTTCATAAGTTTCAATTGATCTATTAGATGTATAATATGGCGGTGATGTAAAAACCATATCATATTTAAATTTAGATAAATCAGCCTTAGCACTATCTGAAAAATATAAATTACATCTATCACTAATTTTTAAATCTTTAACCATATCTTTATAAGGTTTAATTAAATCAGTATTAGTATCAAAGCCTATATATTTAATATTAGGTATAGCCATCGCACCAATAAGCCGCCCACCCCAACCCATAGTAGGGTCTAATACTGTATGAGGTTTAAACATCTTATAAATATATTTTGATAATAAAGGTTTAAATATAGAAACGCTAGAAACGTATAAGGTATAAAAATTATAAGGTGTTCTTTCTTTAATAAATTTTTTATAAAATATAATTCCTTTTGGTCCTAAGTACTTAGACGGGTTCTTAATCCAATCGTAGAAATTAATATCTTTATGCTTGTATGTTATTACATCAAGCCTATAAGCGAACATATAATAATCTATGACGGCTGAACCTATTCTTTTATTTAAATCTGATTTATTTACATTGATTTCTTTTAACTGTATCCAATCCATGTTAGCTTTTACTTTAGATATGTCTCTTACACCTTTTGCAATTTTTATTTTATCATTAGTTATTTTACCACCTGTGATATTCATTATTAATTAATAAATATAATTAATACTTATATATAAATAATAATTATAAAATAGAGAGAGGTTTAAATAATAAAAACAATAATTATATATATCGTAAATTACGATTAAATAACAAGCATAAGCATTTATTACATCAATGATTTTTATTTAACCGTCAAAACACAAAGAATCTTTTGATAATGACAAGTAAAGCCTTATTATAGGTGGCATAATCTAAATATTAAGCAGCATATTAACTAATTACGGCACTATAGACGTAAATTATTAATATACATATTAATTAAAAATTTTTAATTTAGCATGATATTAATTTTATGACGTGATTTATTAAGCACGTTCTTAATTTTCATATTATAGCCCGTCTATCTTGTTGTAATGTATTAAAGATTAATTATATATATAGTATAATGAATCAATTTAATATTTTAGAACAAAAAAAATGTTGTGTCAATTGTGGTATGCCTTGGATTTGTAGAGTTTGTATGGATAATGACGACAACAAGACATCTAACTATGATGTAATGATTAAAATTAATGAACTTAATTTAAAATTTGATAAGCTAATGACAATTCTTGAAGGTGATAAGGCGGCTAATTATAGAGATGATAATTGGAGAAATAAAACTTATAAAGTTTGTGGTACATCTAAGTATCCAGAATCCAAATAAGCCAGAAAAAGGGTTGTTTTTAAAAACTTTCTATAGTATAGTATTTATTTACTTTTACTTAGTTTCTATATATAGATTATTTTTGGATTATTGGATTATATAAATATATATATTTATTATTAATATAAAATGAGTTAAAGATATATAAACTATTAATAATATATGAAACCTATTATTATTAATACTGACCTTTTTGTCATAACTTCAATTATTATAACTACTACTTATTTTTATAAAACATTTAAGTTAAAAACTATTATTGAAAGTAATGAACATACATTAAATGAATTTATAAAATTATATGATAATCAAATTACAGAGCTTACACAGTCAAATAATATAACTAGTTGTGATTTATTAAGATTAACAACATTAGTCAAAACAATTGCAACTAAACTACCTATAAAAGGTGAGCCATGGCAGATGGATATTTTCGCTGAAAAATTTGATATTGTAAATAAACAATTTAATGGTCCTCATAATTCAGATGATGATTCAGATGACACTAATGAATTTGACGAATATGGCGATAAACATATGTAATATTATATAGTTGTTATTATTAAAATAATAACTATATTTGAATGTTTATTTTGGAGATTTAATTTTCTTAACTTTTTTAAGTTTAACCACTTCTGGTTCAATCACTACAGGTTCAGCAACTGTTACGGCTTCAGGCGATGGTGTTCTGGGCTTACGTTGTCGTTTAGCCTTTTCGGGTTTTACTTCTTCTACTGGTTCAACCACTTCGGGTTTTAATTCTGGTTCAGTAGGGATTTCAACCACATCAGGTACATCTGTTACAATGCCAGATTTGATAAGTTTCTTTTTATCGTAATACTCTTTAGCCTTAGTCCGTTTGTATTCAAGAAATGCTGGGTCGGCTTCTTTACGAGCTTGGTAGTATTTCTTTCGCTGTTCATTAATCTTATCTTTATTTTTTAATCGGTACACTTGAGACGCCTTTTTTTGTGCTGGTGTATACGAACTATATTTAATAGTTTCTTCGTTCATTATATATATAGTAATTAATATACCTTTATATATGTATTTACATATTATTAACATCTATAGGTATTTTCATTAAATCAACACCACCAGGTGTATCTTCTTCAGTAATTACATCAATTTCTTTGCGTAGAGATGGTTCTTCACTTCTAAAAAAATGTTTTAAAATATATTCATTCTTTTTAAAATCTGTTGATTTATTTAAATCTTCAAACATAGCGAGGAATGATTCTACATCGTCCATTAATCTACCACTTCTGTATGTTGATGAGTTAATAAAATGACCAAATGCTAAACAATACCAACCACATGCATTATTCATGAGACTTTGAATATCTTTTTCAGTATATGGTAGCCCTTTAGTTCCTGTGGCTTCGCTAACTGCTTTTTTAACATCTTCTGGAGGCGATACTCCATAAGGGTCAAAATATATTTTTTCAATTTGTCCCTTTGGATGTTTAATAAATTGTAAACATGTCCAATGTGTCCCGCTGTTTTGGTTGCCTTGTTCATCTTCGCTATCTTCAAGATTAACCATATAAAATTTATTAAATTCTAATGGTGGTAGTTCATCTTTAAAAAATACTCCACCAAGTGGAATATTCATCTTTTTAGCGAGGTCTTTAATTTGTGAATCTGTTAGTGACATATATATTATTATATATTATTTAACCTTTATATATTATTGAACACCACTATTAAACTGTTGATATTGTGGTGGTAGAAAATGTTGAAATTGAAAATTTGCACTAAATGGTTGAGATACTAACGCAGGAGGAGTATATGACGCCATTAGTGAAGCACCTTTACCAACAATACCAACATCACGACGAGGAGAACCTTTTAAACGGGCATCAATACCTAATTTAGCAAGTGCTGCTGCTTTGGTTTGACTTAATGCATTACCAATACCAGCCTTTGATAAATAACCATAGTTAGTCCCTAAATGTTCATTAAGTGCATCATTTAATTTATTATGTGCGATACCAGGTCTAATACCAGAACCAACAACGGCAGCCGCTGGTGCAACAGCAGCAACTGTTGCTTTAACAGGGTTGTGAGATTCAGGTGAACCCCATTTATTCATCTCTAACTCTTCAGGTGTTAAACGGACTTGAGAACCGACACCTTTATTAAAAGACTTTGAAACAATATTATATGTGCTAGGTTTAACAAGTAAGTTAAAACCCGTTCCTTTTTTTACACGGACTGGAAGACCTTTTCTAATTTTTCTAATTTGTGCAGGGCTTATATCTATTTGAAGTGAACTCATTTAAATATAAATAGTAATATCTTTTTAAATGATATTCATTATCTAATTATTAAGTTTCTTGAGATGATATGCAGCTCTTCTAGCTTTGAGTTTTTCTTCTCTTTCATCTGGTGTTAAACTAGCTCGTTTTTCACGCTGCCATTTATTGTAATAATCAGGGTCTTTTGTTTTAGTCTGTTCAGATTTTAATAAACAACCTTTAGCCCTTCTATTTTTTTCTGCCCATTCTCTTTTATATGTTGTCATATCTTCTTTTTTTTGTTTTATTACTTCTGGTTTTCTGTTTTCATCATATCTGTCTTGATTACATCTATTAGTGATGCGAGTAACCCATCTTAAATTTTCAATATTATTATTATTTGTTGTTCTGTCTATATGGTCTACTTCTGGTAGATTATCATGGTTTGGTATCCATTGTAAAGCAACGAGACGATGAATAAAACATTTTTTACGTGTTTTATTCTTTGATAATGAAAGGAATAAATAACCATCATATTTTATTTGTGGTGTCATAATCTTGTTATACAAACACGAATAAACATTACCGTTCTTATCAATCTTATATAAATTTTCATAACCTTTAATATATTCAGAATCTGTAGTTTCCATTATATATATAAGTTATTTTATCTTTAAGTCATTTAGTGTTTATAAAAACATTGAATAATTTAATTTTATGGCTAGTATTTTTGATTTGTCGACTAAACTCTTGCGCCTGTGAGAATATCGATCGACACTTGGTTTCCGTACTCAACAAACACCATGTAATCAACAGATTTAGATGACATATTTTGTCCAAGAACTTGGACGGATTTTGGTACATCCATTTCAACTGGAAGCATGCGTTCTACATTAATGTAGTAATAGCAATATTCCATATCAAATTCTTGGCGACCAATAAGAGACGATGTAAGACCGTCAGTAAGACCACCGTTAACAGCATTCTGTCCATAAAGTTGGTTATTAAATTGTTCAAAATTATATTTCTGCATGTTGTAGATGGTATTCTGTCCAGAGATTTGGACATTAAAATTAGAAATGTGAGCTAATGGAGAAGTGCAACCAGTTCCTGCAGGGTCAAACGGACTCTGGTACACAGGGATACCAGTACCAATATTGGTATTAGAACTTACACTCACACCTGAACGAGCTTGGACAGAAGACACACCAGTAGTAGAATAGAAAGGTAGAATTAAAATAGATTTAATATGTGCGATACCATTAGTTACAGGACTGTTAATGGTTCCACCTAGTGGAATATTATTAATTTGGTATTGATATACATCAGTATATTTAATTTGTTTTACAGGAGTAGAGAGGTAGGCATGTTCAAACTCTGGATTGAATGTGTATGCTGGGACATATAAGTAAATAGATTGTGCCATACCAGATGTTTTTACACCCTCCATGTTAAATAATTTAGAATCGAGGCATTTAGACCCTACCGATACGTTGGCTGTGTATGTCCAAAGATGAGTTCCAGTTCCTCCAAGAGTTCTTCCGACAGTTGTGGGTCCGTCTGTATCAGGGAACTCTGCTAGTACAGACCCTCCATTCATTCCAAAAGTTGTTCCTGCGCTTGATGAAATCATTAAAGGATTTACACCACCAATAGCGTTTGAAACACTAGAGATTTGAATTCCTGCATTTGTTGGTTTTGTAGCGCTTGGAGCATACATAGATTGGATTAAAGTAGATGAAGTATTATTTAAATTTAATGTTACTTTCATGAATACACCTTTAAGAAGCGGACACATGTTGAAAAAACTATGAAGATGTTTAAGATAGATAACAGCTGTCACAGCAATTTGGAACACAGCTGGAGTTACATTTGTTACTGCTGGTAGTGTATCATTCACCGAAGCAGCGATAGCAAGCCGACCTGTTATTTTAGTAATAACATGAGATTTCCATAAAGAATTAGCAGCATCACCAAAAAGTAAACTTCCATATGTACCAGTTGTACCGCCCGACGATGTAGAACTCTCGTTAATAGGATTAGATACGATGGCGTCATTATCAAAATTAATAAAAGAAATACGTTTTTTATATCCTATGTTACCTAAACCAGAGTTAAAACTTTGTAAATTAGAATAACTGTTAGTTGCAGAATCAAATAAAAAGTTTGAATTATTACAAACTCCTGGCATGACAAAATCATTAGTTGCTGGTGATGGAGATACAGACGAAGCCGAACCAGTAGCTCCGATACCATTAGCTCCAGCGGCTCCAGTTGGGAAGTATTGGAACGAGGTTGCATCATCTGGATAAAATCCAATTTTACAACCTTGAGTTAAAACATCATTTAAAGATAAAGATGTCATTAATTTAAAAGAATTCCACATATTAATATATGGTGTTTGTTGAACAATGGTTGTTCCGTTGTAATCTAATGTTACACTATGGATAATTTGTCCAAACCAATTTTTAAGTCCGATAGCGCTATCGTGACCAACTGTAGATTCAGTACCAGTCGCACCGTTAAATCCACAGAATGCAACGCTTGGTTGTGCATCAAATGATAAATTTGTCATGTTGTTTGCTGCAAAGGTTTGATCGCCTTTTCCACTACCAATTGTTAAGAGTAGCGGAACGACGGCATAGGACTCGCGGTACTGCATGTACTTGTTACTGTTGCTGAGTTGTGATGTATCGATTACCGATTGATTTGAATTGTAATTTTGATTTGCATTATCTAAAATATTTACCCAGTCTTTACGCACAAAAACGTTAGGTGTTCCTTCTACTTCTTGAGATAGGTCGAATGTTAATTTATCGCTCATTATTAGTATAGGTATTAAGTTTATCTTTAAGTAAATTTTATAATATAGTTTGATAACTATTTTATAATATATGTATATACACACTTAAAAACTCATTGTAATATTTTTACGTTTTGGACCTTCTACTGGTAGTGCGATACTTAATTTAGATAATTTAGATGTGATAGAACTAGGAATACCTGACCCTTTAGATTGAGTTACACCTGCTCGTGCATACGGGTTGATACCAGTTGTTGCGATATAGTCGTCCATATCTTGATACGATGATGCCCCGCCTGGTCCGCCTTTTCTTAACATAACACTACCTATGCCACTACCTAAGAATTTCATACCTTTACCACTTGCTGATATTGCGGATAAATTGCAACATTTATGATGCGGAAGCATTGCTTGTCTCGCTGTATTATATACCATTATTAAAATTAAAAGTTTTCAAATCTTTAATTATGTTTTAGAGTTCACATTTCATTTTCTCTTTTATCGTGATATTTCGTAGTTTTAATACAGCTTTAAACATCGTGTCTATAGTTGATAATTTTAAACTAATAAAGTTAGTGTGGTTTAATTCTGTGTCTCCCTTTAGTTCATTAAAAAGCTTTGTTCGTTCTTGTTGAATATCATCAATCAATTTATTAATATAGTTGTCGTCCATTATATATATAATATATTGTTTCTTTATATGGCTTATAGTAAATCATCTTTATCTCTAATAGTTAATAATATAGTCATATTAGGGTCGTTAATAGAAATAGGTTTTAAATTTGGAGATAATAAAGATAACCGTATCTCGTTGTAAACACCGTCAATCATCTTTGTCCATAAATAATTTGGTGGTTTATCAACAATAAGTTCACCAATACCAACACTACTATTTAAACTATAAATAATACTAGATGGACTAGAGTATGGATTATTAATATTAGATACAGAAAATAAGATACTGCTATTTGGTTGAATTTGTGGAGATGTGTTTGATAAATATGAAATAGTGCCTATATCATTTTTTGATGCATAATTTGTGTTCTTTGTTGGTGTAGTAAATGTAGAAGTGTTTGCAATATTAACATCACTATAGAAATCAACAGGATATCCAATGAGTTTATTAAAGAAAGACGGAAACCCTACAGAAACATTTTCTTCATTTGATGGAAAACCAACAAAGTTAACAGGGACTGAGTAACCAGACGGTAATGCAGTTGGTAATAAATATGTATTCAATTGAATTGCATATCTATTTACATTAACAATTAATTCAAAAGGGTATATATTCAATCCTGTTGGTGATATGTAATAAGTTCCGTTTTCAATCATTGTATATTGACAATATTTATTAATAGTTGATATATCCCATAAACCATCAGGGATAATAATATTATATAATGTATGGCTTGTACCATAATTAGGCCAGGTGTAATTAAAGGTATTGTTCTGCTCTGCAACGGTAATATTAAACCACGAGTAATACATAGAAATACTTGACACTGCTAGATATTTATTTTTTAATTCCATTGAGTTAGGAAATTTATATACTAATTTATTATTTTGTCCATCTTGGACGATATTGGTTTCATTTAAAACTAATACAAACATTATTATTATAATATAAATTGTTAATGTTTATATGAATTTATTTGTTAAAAAAGGTTTTTGGTAATCTAATGTTACTATGTTTAGAAGAGGTTGTTTTAAGACCCATACCAAATCCAGACCCACATGCGGGGTTTTGTTTCTGTTCTACAACTGATGATTTATAATGTGATTTGAGACCACGTCCCATGGATAAATGGTTGATGGATACTGGAACTTGAGAACCACCGAAATAAAAAGGTGGTTTATATTCTTCTGAAACCATTTGTATTAATACATCACGTGGATGTTCTACCTTTGGATTATAATTATATGACATTATAAATATTAAATTGTTTAATCTTTATAATATTTGAAATCGTTTGAATCCAGAATCCAAAAAAGCCAGAAAATGAGTTGTTTTAAAAACTTTCTATAGTATGGTATTTATTTACTTTTACTTAGTTTCTATATTCTCTTTATTATTGGATTATTGGATATATTAATATATATATATATTAATTAATAACCAAGGTTAATTAAATCTTCCATAATCTCATGACTTTCTCGCTTTGGAATACTTCCGTTCTTAGATAGTCGTAATAAAACCATTTTGAATTTTTTAATTAATTCTCTTGAATCATTACCCGCCATAATCTCACCTTTCATAACTTCAAATTCATGAATATCTTTTTCAACTTTATCTTTTTTAGGTGATGGAATAGAAAGTTTATCAAGAACTCCTGCCTTACTAGCTACAGCGTGTAAATACTCTTTATCATCATCATCTAAGTTCTGTAACTCTTCAAACTTTGGAACACTACCACCAATTATATTACGCACAACAGAACCAAGTGCCTTACTGATTTTCTTCTGTGGATAACCTTTAACACAATAACCCTTTTTAGCATCAAGAATATAAAAAATATCTTTATCTAATTTATTTTTATTAATAATATATTTACCGAACGGAATTTGTGTGCTACCTTGTTTAACACCTTTAGTAGAATCAATACGTTCTGTAATTGGTTTAACAAGTCCTGAACCTTTAGGGCGTCCTCGTCTCTTTTTTAATCCGAAACCAATCATCCCATTTTGTCTCATTAAACCTTTCATTGTGTCCGTCTCTCTAGCTACAAATGTTGCTGAGTCTTCACCATTAATTAATTGTCCTACGGTATTAAGATTACTTTGTGTATAATCATCAATAGCTTGTCCAAGTGATTGTGGTGATGCTGTTATATTATTTAATCTTAATTGTGTATAATTACTCGTGATAGTCTGAACTATTGGAGTTTTAAAATCAAATTGATTATCTGTAGCATCTTTATTTGCATCATATAATATCCATATTTGTCTAAGAATAACCTCTGCTACTACTCCTCCTAAATATGCAGCAGCGGGTGTACCTGGTGCTGGTGTAGTGTTTTGTGCAGCTAGTGTTCCAACAGCTGGTACACTAGCAACACCTCCAGGATTTACAAGAGACATTAATTGCTGAGATTTTAATTCAATAGCAATTGATTTTTCGGCGGGTGGTAATAATGATGATAAATTTTGTAAAAGTCTCATACTTAATGTTGCATTTGCATTTACTTCTGATTTTTCTAATTGAGATAATACGGCATTAACTTCTGTTGGACTTGGTAGTCTTTCATTATAATCAATCCATTCTTTATATCCACCCGAATTTAAAACGGTCATATATCCAGGATTAGCAGGGCTTACATTACTAAGCACCATATAAGTTTCTTGAATTTTGGTATAAGTATCAGCGGGTGTAAATATCTTTTTCATTGCATCTAAACGCTCTTTAATTTCTTTAAGAATTGGTGTTAATGGTCTTGTAGAAATTAATTTTAAATATATACTATCAAATTGATTTCTAATATTGGTATAATCACCAGAACTTAAATTAGATACTCCAGATGAGACGGGTCTATCAAATGCAGATTTAACAGAACTATTTAATTCTTTAGTCTTAGAATATAAAGACTGTAAAAATAAAACCATGGTTGTTACATCATTTACATCTCCAGCGATACCCATTTTATATTTTCGTTTAAGTTGCATAACTAACTCTGGTGCGTTTTGTGCTAGCCATATAAAAAATGACCCATCACCATTAAGCGGCGATGCTTGTACCCTTTGGATAATAGCCATAGCCATATTAGGACCAGCTACTGGTTTAAAGTCAGCTACAATTGATAATTTTAATTTTTCAGTATCCAATAAAATATCAGATGTATCTCTGTTGTCTTTCATCTGTGTATGTGGTGGAAGTGCACCAGTTTCTTTATAATTTTTATTTGCTTGATAATTCATAACATCAATACTGGAACGTAGATTTAATGATTTCATATATTCTTGTCTGTAGTTGGCTACATCACTTGCATATCTATACGGGTGTCCGCTCATTTTATTATAAGTATAAATGATGAATCCTTTAGATACTTTTAGTATTAGTATTATAAAAAATGTTTATAATATTAATTAAGGTTTATAATCCAACTCCATAAATAGAAAGGTCGGCAGATGGTGTGAATATTTTTGAATTACAAATTATGTTAAATCTATTAATAATTTCTTCTTCTTTATTATCGTTATATTCTTGAACTCTTATTTTCATTAGTTCCATATAATCAAATCTTTGTTTACAACTAAATAAAGATGTATCATAAAAGGGTTTGTAACCCATTTCGTCTAATGAAATAATTTTAAACATATTCATAAAAGATTTTGTTTTTTGTTTAACAAATTCTTCAGGTGTTAGTTCTTTAGAGTTTTCTTCATTTTCAATTCTGATAAGTTCGTCGGCAGTAAGTGTTCCTTTTAACATATCGTGTTCGTATGTTGTTAGTGGTTCTAGTTCTGATGACTCAATCCATTTAATATCTTTTTTATGTAAGGTATCAGAATTAGGAGTGACCCATTCATCATGTTCTTTAATTGTTTCAATATTCATTATATATACTAAATAACAAATGTTTAAGTATGTTTATATATATATTAACGATTCTAGAAGGGTTCGAACCTCCGATCTCGCGATTAACAGTCGCACGCTTTAACCAACTAAGCTATAGAATCTTTTTGTCAGAAGCGGGATTTGAACCCACGAAGAATAAATCACTGGTACTTAAGACCAGCCCCTTTGACCGCTCAGGAATTCTGACATTTGTCTTATAAAACTAATTATAGACACACTAATGTATTATAATATATTAAACTACTATTCCTTTAGAACCTTATCAAGGTACTTATATGTTGTTATACAATCTATAGAACAACAAGATTTATTAATATTTAAAGTAGGTTTTAATATATCTATAATAGCTTGTTCTTCTTTTTTAATATCTGTATTATTATCTGATTCTATTTCATGTATTTTAGTAAATGTAAAATTATCCCACCCTCCGTTATTTCTAATATATAAATATAACTTACACCAATATAATTTACCAACTTTATTTTTTACATTTTTTTTATGGTGGCTTTTACGCCTTGATAAATTAACAGTTGACCCAATATAAAAAGAATCTATATTATTATTATCTTGTATTCTATATATATAACATTTCATTTGTATATAATAAATCAATAGTTTTTAAATGGATTTCTATTTCTTTTTAGCACGAATGGCTGCCATACGGTCTTTAGCCTCTTGGCTACCTTTAGCAGGGCGCCCAACTCCACGCCCAGCAGCAGCAGCGGTGCTTGTGTATAATCCATGACCAGCGGCAGCAGCGGTGCTTGTGTATAATCCATGACCAGCAGCAGCAGCGGTGCTTGTGTATAATCCATCACCAAATAAATTTTTCATTTTAGACCCCATAGACTTATCAGTCCCAGTCTCACGTTTAATATTTTTTACTGTGGCTTTTGTCATAGCATGTTTAATAGGTGATAAATTCTTATTTAATGGTTTAAATTTATTTCCGATAGCTTTTGACCAATCATTAAAGGCATCAACATTCTTATTACCAACGGTCGAAGCAGTTTGACCACGTCCACTAATCCGCTCATGGTCTAAGCCTTCAACTAATAAACCCATGCCCTTAATTACTTTTTTACTTGGTTTACTACTATTAAATAACATGTGGATGTCATGAGATAATTTTGTAATATCTTTAATAATACTAGCTTCTGTAATATTATCTCCTCCGTCACTTTCTGAATCACTTTCTGAATCATATTCTTTCATATTAATAATGTTATGTTTTTTATCCTTTATGTGTTTTTTAACATTTATATTTCTACCTTCTAACATTCCAGGACTATGTTCTGTTAAAGGATTATAAGATGATGCTTTTAATACTTTATCATTTTTATTTGTAATTGTTAATGCAGATACTGGATCTAATCTACTTTTTACAACTTTTAATTTTTTATCATGAAATCCAAAGATTGCGGGATTTAATGCGACGTTATCTTTACCACCTATTAAATTTTTACGAGACATATCATCGGCTATATGTCCTGATTGTGAGTGAGTAACCAATCCCACATTCTTCTTTCCATACTTTGTATTTGCTTCTTTGTGAATTGATTCTGCTCTTTTATACCTCTTAGTTTGGTTATGAACTCCCAGCGGAATAGCTGCATTATTAAACCAATCTGATAAACGGTCAGTTCCTGCTACAGCATGAATTGTTTTCCCTGATGTATCATCATGATATACTTTATTACGTCGTGTTGAGAGTTCATTATCTAATTTATAATTATCTACCGTCTGTGCGTCCTTCTTTTTTTTATAACTACTTTCTACAAATTGTTTTAATTGTTTGTTGGTTAATTTAGACATTGTATTGTATTGTATATCATTCTTTAAATTATTATTTAATTATAATTAATATATCAAACCAAATTTATAAATATTGAATTGGTTTAATTGAAATAACAATTATTTTTAACTGGTTGTAATTAATAAAAATATAATAATAATAATATATATACTATGTATATCCAATATATCCAATAATCCAAAAATCTATCTATAATAGAAACTATGTAAAAGTAAAATAATGCTATACTATAAGAAGTTTTCAAAAGGGCTCATTTTCTGGCTTTTTTGGATTTTGGATTCATTTATTATACCAAAAACAATAAAAAATGAATTGGATTTAAACAAATCAAAATGGTTGTATCCATTAAATCCAATAAGCCAGAAATCCAATGGTTTTTAAAAACAGTTGTAATATCTCAAAAATGATAGATTTGAAATACTTTTTAAAACGGGCTTATTTTTGGATACTTAAAGAAATATAAAATAAGATACAAAATAAATAAATCAAAAATAGAATCCAAAAATAATTGGATGAATCCAAAAATAAAATGGTTTAAAGATTAAGTAACTTATATAATTAATATGGAATCCCAACACCCGACAATTGAACAGTATTTAGAAATATTAGATAACGAACATAATATCGCTTTATTTTACAAAGAATGGAACCGCGGTAAACATGTTTATTCTAAAAAATATTTATTTGGTTTTAATATGACAGAAGACAGTGTAATGTTATGGTCTGAGATATCAGCTGGACAGATTATGTCTGACATGGCATCGTTTTTCAAAACAACATTTAGACAATTTTTAGACTATGAAGCGCCAAGTAAAGGTGAATTAGAAAAATTACATAAAATAACAAATAGATTATGTTCTGAGGCTAGATTAAAAGGAATATATAAATTATATGAATCCGAAATTATTGATAATGTTTTTATGGACTCAATCAATAGAGTTCTACCTCATCATATACCATTAAACAATGGTTCAAAATTAGATTTAAGAAACGGGATTACATCATCTTTAGAAAAGAGTGATAAATTTACTTATGGATGCCCTGTTAAATATACAAAAGATAGACCTAAAGAATTAATGGATATGTTATCAAGTATAGCATGTGGACAAGATGATGACTTAAAATATATTCAAAAAATGTTAGGTTATGGACTAACAGGTCATATTGATAGCCGTGTATATTTCATTCTATTTGGTAAGGGTTGTAATGGTAAAACTGTATTATTAAATTTAATGTCAAAAATATTATGTCAACAATATCAAGCCGTTTCTAAATGTGTATTTATCAACAGTAATACCAGTAAAACTGGTGGTTCTGAAGTATTACAATTAAAAGATTGTAGAATGGCTACCTTTAGTGAAACTAACCCTAATGATGAACTCAATGAAGCTATTATTAAAATGATTTCAGGTAATGATTCTATTACAGCCCGTGGTTTGTATAAAGAACCTATGACATTCGTACCAATGTGTAAATTAATTTTATGCACTAATTTCAAACCAGATTTCAATGCTAATGACAAAGCGAATGTAGACCGCGTAAGATTAGTGCCATTGAATGCCCGTTTTGTTGAAAAACCAACAAAGGTTAATGAATACCTTAAAATTAATGGTATTGATAAACTAATTGAATCAAAATATTTAAATGAATTCTTTTCATGGGTTGTAGATGGTGCTATTGAATATTATAAAAATCCAGAGTTTAACCCTGTTGGTGAGATGTTAGAGGCACAAAATGAATACATTAGAGAACAATCTAATATTTCTAATTTCATGGATGATACATTTGAAGACGGAAGTGAAACAGATTATATTTTAAAAACAGAAATTAAAACACATTATGATATGTGGTGTAAAGATAATAGTATTAAACCAATGAAGATGGGTGTTCTATATAATACATTAGATGATAAGTTTGGTAAGAGTGTTAAGTGTCAAAATAAAGGCGATTTTAAAAACAAATGGGTTTATAAAAATATTAAAATGTCATTTGATAATGATGAACCAGAGACCACAAATTATTAAAATATTAATATAATATTATATAAAGATTAATATATAATATTATAATAATAATAAATGGCAGCATATCCAGCACCAACAGAAGACCTACCTATATTTGACACATCAGTGTTTAATAATACATTTTCAGAAACAACGTCTGGTTCTACAGATTTAAGTAATTTATTAGCAGGGACTAATATAGTAAAAACAATTTCAGGTGATGATTCAATAATTTCAACTAGTACATTTGTCGAATTTGTAGATATTATAACAACAAATATTGAAGCGACATTTTTTAAAATAGAAGACCAGGCGAATGAGGATATATCTATCATATCACGTAATAATAATACTCTTAGTTTTTATGGTTCATTTGTATCATCTGTAGGACCAATTGATATGTCGTTTTGGACAGGTTCTCCTGGTTCAGTAGCAGGACCAATAATGCAAATATTCGGAGGAACACCAGAAGTTTTTGTAACAGGTGATATAAAAGCAACTGGTGTTGTTAAAGGTGGTGTAGCTATGGAAGCACCAACTATGTTAATCGGTACAGTTAATGTCGGTACAGAATTAACAACTCATTCAACAGATATAAGTACTATCAATACAAATATTACAAATTTATCATCACAAGTATCATCTGAATTATCTAATATAGCAACAGCAATAACAACTAATGACGGAAGAATTAACGGACTTGTGACATCTCTTAGTTTAACAGATACAAATGTCGCAACAAACACAACTGCAATAAATACCAAATATGCATTTAATGCAACATCAACTCTTAATTCAAATATTACAATAAGTACTGGTAATATTATTCCGTTTAGTTCTGTAAGTTTATGTGTTCCTAATATTTCGGATTATTCGGGTAATAATTATATAGTACCAATAATAGGTATTTATAAATTTGATTGTATAATATATATGTCGTCATCTAATTCAACTATTTTACAATTAGGTATTTATAAAAACGGTACTATTATAGCTATTGAAACATTAACGGCATCAGAGACCAGTAGTATTTCAACATTAATAAACTGTGTCGTGGGTGATGTTATTGATGTTAGATGCGTAACAGGGACAAACATATCAGTATTTATGGGTTATCCTAACTCTCAATTTTATGGGTATAAAATTTAATAATAGTTATAAACAGTAAATAATTATATTATTATAAATGCCACCACGCAAGAAAAAGATGCCATCACTTGGTGATAAGGGAGATATTATTAATTTTTATAAACATGTCCCTAAAAAATATTTAGAAGAAGTTTCTAATCCTAATTATGATTTACATAATTTAGACCTACCATTCCGTATGTGTATAGTAGCGCCGTCTGGTTCGGGTAAAACCAATTTTTTATTAAATTTAATAAAGGTATTTAGTCAAGGTGATGGAACCTTTACAGATATAACAGTCGTAACAAGAAATAAAGATGAGGTTTTATACAACTACTTAAGCGGAGAATTTAGTCAGATACAAATTAAAGAAGGTATAAGCAGCACACCTAAATTAGATGATATGGATAAAAAATATAATCATTTAGTTTGTTGGGATGATTTAGTATTATCAAAAAATTTATCATCGGTTGAAGAGTATTACATGAGAGCCCGTAAGAAATCAACAAGTGTAATATTTTTAAGTCAATCATATTATGATATACCAAAATTTATTAGAAAGAATTCTACCTATTTAGTATTATTAGATTTAGGTGGAGCTAAGCGTGAGAAAACCGCTATTATGTCAGAGTGGGCGGGTGATTTAGATAAAGATGAATTAAACGCCGTGTTTAATGATGCAACAAGCGTCAAACTTAGACCACTTATTATTACTGGTGGACAAGTTGAAAAAAATCGGAAGTATCGTAAAGGGTGGCTTGATTACTATAATTTAGATGAATTTTTAAAAGATATACCTAGAACAACCAAAGACGGTAAAAGAGTTATTAAACCTAAAAAAGAAAAAGATAATTCAGACTCAGAATAAACTATATATATAAAGTAAAGGGTTTAAAGAAATGGTGGGTATAATAAGTAATGGTAAATTATAACAAAACAAAGATTTATAAAATTTGGTCACCACTTGGTGATAAAATTTATATTGGTTGTACTACTAAAGAATACCTATCTCAAAGGATGGTACATCATAGAAGTGTTTCTAATGAATGTAAATCATCATTATTATTTATAGAATATGGTGTTGAAAATTGTTATATAGAATTAATAGAAGCTAAAGAATGTAATAATAAAGATGAACAGAAAAAATTAGAAGGCGGTTATATAAGGTCTATGAATTGTATAAATAAAATTATACCAGGTGTATTTAAAAAGGATTATAAGAGCATAGAACATAAAGAACATATATTAAGTTATCAAAATGAAATTTGTAAATGTGAATGTGGATGTAATTACACGAGAAGACATAAGGCAAGACATCAAAAAACTAAGAAACATATTAAATTAATAAATGATTTAAACAAACAATAGTTTATATATTAATGGATAATAATATAGTTTGTAGTAAATGTGATAAGACTTTTAAAAAACCATCTAAAAACGGTATTATTAATACTAAATCATATATATGTCCTAAATGTATTATAAAAATATGTAGAGAAGATAACACAATGACTAAAAGAAGATTAACAGAAGTTTTTGAAGATTAAATTAATATTAATATTTAAAGGTTAATATTAATATATAAATAATGACCGAACAAACTAAAGAATTAGTTCTTAAATTTAAACCTAATATTAGTAAATCTAGTATTATAACCTATGCTAGTATTTTAAAGAATTTACATTATAAAATATTTGGTAATGAAATAGATATTTCTAATTTTAATAAAGCTGATGAGGTATTGGAATTTTTAAAAGATACACCCGCTAATAAACGTAAAACAATATTAAGCGCTTTAGTAGTTGTGACAGATAATAAAAAATATAGGGAACAGATGTTAAAAGATATTGAAACTTATAAAGCTAATGAATCAAATCAAGTTAAAAATGAAAAGCAATCTGAATCATGGGTTGATATTGATACTATTGAAGCTATTTATAAAAAATTAGAATCTAACGCTAAGGTTATTTATAAAAAAAGTAATTATACATCTACAGATTTACAAGAGATTCAAAATTTTATTATTTTATGTATCCTATCTGGTAAATATATCCCGCCTAGAAGGTCAAAAGATTATGTTGATTTTAAAATCAAAGACATTGATACAGAAAAAGATAATTACATGCATAAGAAATCTATGATTTTTAATTCTTACAAAACCGCCAAGACTTATGCACGACAAGAACTACCAATTCCACCCGAACTAATGAAGATATTAAAAAAATGGATTAATATAAACCCTACCGAATATTTATTATTTGATTCTAATTTTAAACAATTATCAAACGTTAAATTAACTCAAAGATTAAATAAAATATTTGGTAAAAAAGCCTCAGTAAATCAAATGAGACATACTTATTTAAGTAATAAATACCAAAAGACAATTGAACTAAATAAAGCCATGGAGGAAGATATGAAAGCCATGGGTTCCAGTAGCGCACAGGAGAAAGTATATATTAAAAAAGATTAGATAATCCATGATGATTAAACCTTATAAACAAATACTTATATTAATATAATAACATGAAAAATTTATTATATTTATATAACGAAGGGCACCATGCCTTTGAAGGTAAAGGGTTTTCAATTCAACCAGACGGAACAGTGATAGATGACGGAGATTTAACAGACCATAATTTATACGCTGGGACACCTGATGAGTTCGGAACTGATTTTATTGAAAATCATGGAATGATGAAACAAGATGATGATGACGAACAAAAACCAGTTAGGGAGAATCCATATGACCATATACAAACTAAAGAGGACGGTTCAAGATATCTTAAATATGAAGGTGAAGACGGACGAAGATATAAACGAAGAATTGGCGACGTTGTAGTGCCTAAAGATTTTAGAAATAAAACACGTGATGAACAAGAAGAAGATATTAAAGAAGATTTATCAACAGACGACTGGTATAATGATAATATATTAGACGACTTTATAGACGACGATGACTGGGATGGATATGATAAACATATATTATTAAAAAGAATGGCGCAAGCAACAGATACAATAAGTGTTAATTTTAGAAAAGAATTAAAAAGTTTAATGATAATAACAAAATTACATAATGAAGATATTAAAAGGATTGGTGATACATCACAAAATATTAAAACATTAGCTTCAAATTTTTCATCAAAAACAAAAGAGTTTAAAAAACTTGGAGTAGAATTAGATAAATTAGAAAATATTGTTTCAAAAGATATTACGGCTGCTGCACGTTTATTTGTACAGTTTAAAACAAAAAAAGGATATGAACACTATGACGCTCTTGCAAGAGAGAGTGCTACTTCATTAAATGATGCTATGGCAGAATATGTAAAAATATCTTTTGGAACTAAATTAGATGATGAACAACATGATAAGATATTTAAAAGATTTATGGATAAAAACAAATTATATAAAAATAAAGGGTTACTAGCTTTTCTATCCTCTAAAACTAGTATGGCTATAGCAGATAAAGAAGAGAAGGGAGTAAATGACGTCATGTTGAAAATGTATATTGGATTAAAAAATAGAATGTTACTTGAAATTGGTGGAAATAATAATATTAAGTTTGTAAAACTGGTTAATAAATATTATAAAGATGAGATTGAGTTAAAAGAGATTAAAGAGAAATTAAACGAAGGTTATAAATCAAAAAAAGAATACGATGTTTTAATTTCAAAAGTATCTAATAATAAAAAAAATTATGCAGAAGAGTTTAATAAGTTCAGAGAACACATACAACCGAGAAAATCAACAGCTCCTAAGATATCTAAAACATATACAGGAGAAGTAAAACCAGAAGTAACAGAACCAAAATTATCAAAAAGTGAGAAAGCTAAAATAAAAGTTGAAGCAGCAGCAGCAGCAGCTGCAGCTGCACCCGTTGCAGAAACAGATGATAAGAAAGCTAATAGAATGGCAAATACAGCACTAGCACAATTAGATACAGATGCACCAATAGGCGAAAAAGGAAAGAAACTTGAACAGTTTTTCACAGGTAAAGGTGAAGCGGTATTACATAGATTTACTAAAGATTTTACACCAATTATAAATATTGATAGTAGTACAAAAATTTCAAAAACTGATACTATTATGAGAAATGGTGAAAATGTAAGAGTAATAGATGCAGCAACCCTTGATTTATATAGCAAAGATAATATTTATGAAATTAAAAATTATGGCGAATCATCATCTAAAGATAATATATATTTACAATTATCTAAAATTGAAGGTACAGCAGAATATATACCTATATATCTAGCAAATGGTAATTTATATAATATACAATTAAAATATACTGATTCAAATGGTGAAGATAAAAATGATTATATATATCCTGCTAATAGAAATGGTTATAAAATACGTATTATTTATAGACTTTCTGACGGTGTGTATGAATATACACCAGAAATTGGAAAAGATTATAAATTAAAACCGTTAAGCGGTAAAGGTAGTGTATTACCAGACGGACAACAATTATATAAATATACACAAGTTGGAACAAAAGTTAAAACAGGTAAAGACCATAACGGTAGAATTTCTTTTATTGTACCAAAAGGCAAATTAAATAGAATTGGTTAATAAATACCTAAAGTATTTAATAAATATATAAAAGAATATAATTTATATGTTATTAATGAAAAGAACTGCAATATTTAAAATGAGAGGTGGTAAATTAATATTAAATGATAATGATGATGATGATGATAATGACCTACCAACAATAATGCCTGAAACATATGAAGAAATGCACGGCGACGGATTACATACACAAGAAGGAACAGATGACCTTATTGATGATGGTGATGAGAATACACCGTATATTTATACAGACGGTTTTGTTGAAAGTGATAAAATACCTAATAGAATAGAATTATCAGAAAATAAAAAATTAATACATTCAGATAGTGATTATTATATAAAACTACCAGGAAATAAAAAAAGAATTTATATTAATAGAGATATAAAACCAGACCATAACGCACCATCACAACCAACTACAAATGAACTTATAGAACCACCAGACGATATAATGATTGAAAAAGATATTAAAAAATTAACTAAAGATATTAAAAAAACTAAAATACCTAAATCAACTTTTAAACCTGAAATTGATTCTATGAAAGAGAAATTAAATAATATTTCTAAAAAATTATTTAATAAAAAAAATATAACATCACTTATTGAAGATGTTAAAAAAACCAATACACCTAAATCAACTTATAAACCTAATATACAATCTTTAAAAGATACATTAAATGTTATAGGTAAACAATTAAAATATAAAAAATTAAGAGCAGCAGCAGAAGCAGCAGCTATAGAAGCAGCAACAGCAGAAGCTATAAGAGAAGAAGCAGCAGCAGAAGCTGCAGAAGCTGTATCAGTAGAAGAAAGATTTAAAATAGATGAGGAAAATGATAGTGAAGATGAAAAAGCAAAACAAAAATTTTATGATTATATAAACCCTATTAGAA